>VYMD01000047.1_pt1 | contig 42108 bp, 41 predicted proteins | sample 5115311 | NCBI WGS metagenome assembly VYMD01 (sample SAMN12291779, study PRJNA351875) | freshwater metagenome | isolation source: freshwater lake | place: USA: Michigan, Wintergreen Lake | collected 2013-08-08
CCGACGCCACCGAGGCCGCCGTGAAGCAAGGCCAGGCCCCCACGGTGCTGCACGTGGCCACGCACGGCTTCTTCGTGCCGCAGGGGGGGGCAGGCTCGGCGGCGGGGGTGGGGCTGAGCCGCAGCGCTAGCCGCGACGACCGCGGCCATGCCTTCGAGCGCGACCCGATGCTGCGCGCGGGCCTGGTGCTCGCCGGCGTGGCCAACGCCGCCACGGGCGCGCGTGGCCTGCGCGACGACGGCATTCTCACTGCCTATGAGGCGGCCAGCCTGCAGCTCGACAGCACCGAGCTGGTGGTGCTTTCGGCCTGCGAGACGGGCCTGGGCACCGCCCGCGGCGGCGAGGGCATCTATGGCCTGCAGCGCGCGGCCCAGGTGGCCGGGGCAGGCGCCGTCATCACCAGCCTCTGGCGGGTGGACGACGCCGCCACGCAGCAGCTCATGGACGCGTTCTATCGGGCGTGGCTGGGCGGGCGCTCGCTGGCCGAGGCCCTCGAGGCGGCGCAGCGGCAGGTGCGCCAGCGCTATCCGGCGCCGATCTACTGGGGCGCGTTCGTGCTGACGGGCGGGCGCTAGCACAACGGATCGGGACCATTTGGGCTACGAGGCGAGCCCTATCGTTTCGTAACGAGGGTAGCGTGGACGATGGGGCCCTGCCGAGCCCCATCGTTTCGTACGCGGGGTGGTGTGGACGATGGGGCCCTGCCGAGCCCCATCGTTTCGTACCTTTGCCGTCCCGTTGGCGATGGCGCCCACTGGCGGATGTGGCGAAACTGGTAGACGCGCCAGACTTAGGATCTGGTGCTCGAAAGAGCTTGGGGGTTCGAGTCCCTTCATCCGCACCACCCTGACTATCGCGTCACCGAGGGGACGGGCCACTGCCCACCCTCGGTTTATCCCCGTTTCTGAGTTGTTATGAATATCTCCATCCAAGCCAAAGAGCCCCTGGTCGATTGGCTGACCGTCACCGTCGAGCCCGCTGATTATCAGGCCGATTATGAGACCCAGCTGAAGAACTACCGCAAGCGCATCGCGCTGCCGGGCTTCCGCCAGGGCATGGTGCCCGCTTCGTTGGTCCGCAAGCGTTTTGGCAGCTCGATTTTGGCCGAACAGTTGAACCAGATGGTTGGCAAGGGCCTGAGCCGCCACATTCAGGACCAGGGCATCCGCTTCGTCGGGCGGCCCTATCTGGTGGGCGACACCTTTGCTGAGCTCGACCCCGAGGGCCAGCGGCCGTATGCGTTCACCTTTGAGCTCGGCCGCGAGCCCGAGTTTGATCTCAACGTATCGAACCTGCCCGAGGTGGGTGACTATACCGTGACGGTGACTGACGCCGACCTCGACCGTCAGATCATCCGCGCGCGTTATCAGCACGGGCCGAGCGAGCCCGCCGAGAAGGTGGAGGGCGACGCCAAGACAGCCTTCAACCTGGTGGGCATCCTGCGCGTCGAGGGCGAACCCGAAGAGGGCAGCGCGCTGCCCTTCCCGCGCTTCTTTGGCCTGCATACGGTGCTGGTGCCGACGCTGGCCAGCGAGGTCTATGGCAAGAAGCCCGGCGACACGGTGCGCTTCGTGCCGGCGCAGGCCTTCACTTCGCCCGCTGACGGCGCCGCCCAGCTGCGCCTCGAACCCGCCGAATATGCCCTCGTGGCCCAACGCACGCTGACGCTCGAGATCAAGCAGGTGTTCTTGAACCAGCCACATGCGCTCGACGCGAAGTTTTTCGAGCAGGTGGCGGGCCCCGGCTTGAGCGACGAGAAGGCCTTCCGCGAGGCGCTGCGGGCCAAGCTCGAGGGTCAGGCGCGACAGATGGCTGACTACCTACAGCAGGATCGCATCAAGCGCGTGCTGCTCGAGGCACACCCGTTTGAGCTGCCCGATCGCATCCTGCAGCGCTGGCTGGTCGACGAGTATGAGGAGTTTCGCAAAGAAGGGGAGCTCGAGCGGCGCTATGCGGCCTATCGCGACGAGCTGCGCCTGCACCTGATTCAACGTAAGCTGGCCGAACGCTATCCCGACCTGCAGCTGGGCGACGACGACGTGCGCCGCGAGGTGAGCGCCCGTCTGGTCGACTACTTTAGCCAGCAGGGTGGGGGCCACACGCACGACCATGATCACGACCATGATCATGACCATGGGCATGGGCATGACCACGGTCACCACCACCATCACCATCATGGGCACGACCACGCCCATGACCATGCGCACGATCACGACGACGCCCCCCATGCCGCTGCGCCCCACAGCCATGTGCACGACGCTGCCGAGCTGACCGAGGGCCACCAACACGGGCACGACCACAGCCATGCCGATGATCACATCGACGGCGATGCCCCGACCCACGACCCAAACACCGCCAGCCCTGTGCTGCAGGCCGGGCTGGTCGAGCAGCTGGTGGACCGATTCCTGCAAGACGAGCAGTTTGTCATGCGCGAGACGACGGCCCTGCGCAATCGCCGTTTCTTTGAGGTGATGACCGGCCAGGTGGTGAAACTGGCCCCGCGCTCGGTCAGCTACACCGATTTTGAGCGCATTGTGGCCACTGGTGGCGCCGAGGCCTAAGCTAAAGACCCGGCCCGAACCGGCCAATCTGTCAGCCTCTGCGCCCCTGGCACAGAGGCTGACGTGTTTTGGTACCTTCGCCCCCGCAACGGCCTTTCATTCCATCCCTTTCCCTTCGATTTCATGAGCTTTCACTATAGCGATCAGCCCACTGGCCCCGAGTTTCAGCGCTATGCCACCCGCCACCACGGCATCAGCAGCGTGGCCCTGCAGCAGTATGCCACCGCCATCGGCCGAAGCATGGGCCCCATTACGAACCTGACCCCCAACATCATCGAGGAGCGTAGCCTGAACGTGGCCGTCATGGACGTGTTCTCGCGCCTGATGATGGACCGCATCATCTTCATGGGCTACCCCGTGGACGATCAGGTGGCGAACATCATCGTGGCCCAGCTGCTCTTCCTCGATTCGTCAGATGCCAAGCGCGACGTGAACCTGTATATCAACTCGCCCGGCGGCTCGGTCTATGCCGGCTATGGCATCTATGACGTGATGCAGTATGTGCGCCCCGACGTGAACACGGTGTGCACGGGCATGGCGGCCTCGATGGCGGCGGTGCTGCTCTCGGCCGGTGCTAAGGGCAAGCGCAGTGCGCTGCCGCACGCCCGCGTCATGATTCACCAGCCCTCGGGCGGCGCGCAGGGCCAGGCCAGCGAGATCGAAATCATGTATAAAGAGATGCAGCGCACGCGCAACGAGCTGTATCAGATCTTGGCCAACCACACGGGTCAGCCCTTTGAGAAAATCGAGAAGGACTCGGATCGCGACTACTGGATGAGCGCCGACGAAGCCAAAGCCTATGGCCTGGTGGACGAGGTGATCAAGTCGTCTAAGCCCGCCGTCGCCTAAGCCTTTCAGGCCTTACGAACGCATCCCCCCTCAGGTGCGAGTCCCCGTAAATGGGGCCTCGCGCTTGACGGGCGGCGCGGAAAAGCCTTGTCCGCAACGGAAAAGGCCCGTAACTTGTATTCCTATTGGACGTGCGCCGGTGGCGTCGTCTGTCGTTTTTACAACTCTGCCCCTACGCCCTGCCGTGAGCAAGCGTAAACTGCCCAAAGACCCCAGCTCAGGCGCTGTGTGTTCCTTCTGCGGACGCACGAGCCAAGAGGCCTTCCTGCTCATTGCGGGCCTCGACAACACGCACATCTGCAACTTCTGCGTCGAATACGCCCACAACCTGATTCACGAAGAGGTGAAGAAGGCGGGCCCCAAAGCGCAGAACTTCAACTTCCAAAACTTCAAACCGCTCGACATCCGCCGTCAGCTCGACGAGTATGTGGTGGGGCAGGACCAAGCCAAGAAGGTGCTGTCGGTGGCCGTGTATAACCACTACAAGCGCCTCTTTGCCCAGCAGCCGGGTATGCCCAAGGGCGAGGTCGAGCTCGAGAAGAGCAACATCCTGCTCATTGGCGAGACCGGCACCGGCAAAACCCTGCTGGCCCGCACCATCGCCAAGATTCTAAACGTACCCTTCTGCATCGCCGACGCCACGGTGTTCACCGAGGCCGGCTATGTGGGCGAAGACGTCGAGAACATCCTCGTGCGTCTGCTGCAGGCCGCCGACTATGATGTCGAAGCGGCGCAGCGTGGCATTGTGTACATCGACGAGATCGACAAGATTGCCCGCAAGGCCGACAACCCCTCGATCACCCGCGACGTGTCGGGCGAGGGTGTGCAGCAGGCCTTGCTTAAGATTCTCGAGGGCACCGAGGCCAACGTCCCCCCCAAGGGCGGCCGCAAGCACCCCGACCAAAACTACATCAAGCTCGACACGACGAACATTCTGTTCATCTGCGGGGGGGCTTTCGAGGGCCTCGACCGCATCATCGGTCGCCGCATCTCGATGAATGCTGTCGGCTTCGCTGCCGGCGCGCGCCGCGAACAGATCGAGACCTCGAATCTCTATGCCTATGTGCAGCCGGTGGACCTCAAGCGCCACGGCTTGATTCCGGAGCTCATCGGCCGCCTGCCGGTGGTGACCTACCTGCGGCCGCTCGACCGTAGCACGCTGCGCAACATTCTGACCGAGCCCAAAAACTCTCTCACGAAGCAGTATGCGCGTCTGATGGAGATGGAGGGACTCAAGCTGCGCTTCTCGCCGGAGGCGCTGGATTACGTCGTCGATAAAGCGCTCGAACTCAAGCTCGGCGCCCGCGGCCTGCGCGCGATTCTCGAGGCCATTCTGACCGACGTGATGTATGAGCTGCCGGGTCAGGGTAGGGCGGCCTTCGAGGTGACCGTGGAGTATGCCAAGGCGCAGCTCTCGGCCTCAGGGCTGAACCACCAGCAGGCGGCCTAGACTGCTCTAAATCAAACACTTGCTCGCCTCCGGTTCAATTTGAACCGGAGGTGTTGTTTTCGGCTTCGGTGGGCCGGTTGGGCCAGTGCTCGTGCAGGGTGTAGAGGCGCCACTGTGAGGCGCGCGCGTCGAGCGGATAGGTCTCGAGTTTCGTGTCAGCTGCGCCCCAGCGGTAGTGTCGCCGCGTGCCGACGTAGTAGCCGGCGCGGACCTCGGCTGAGCTGTCGGGCACCCACACATAGCCGGTCTCGGTGGTGTCGGTTTCACCCGTCACGAGCCACAGCTGCCCGTTGTCGGGCTCGAGGTAGAGGCGCTTGACATCGGCTCGGTTCGCGAGTGCATCGATGGCCTTCACTTCTGCGACGGTGAGATAGCCGAGAGTGAACATTGGCTGGCTAAGCCGGGGGTGGGCACTGTCGCCATTGACGCTATAGCCGCGCGTCAGCCTCTCATAGCGAATGCGCCGAGCAGGCGCCTGACCCGTGGCAGGCAGCGATTGCTCGTAGACGAGCCGCACGATCAAGGGGGTGTAGCGAACGGTATCGCCCCAGAGCACATGGGCCTGAGCACTGGGCACTTCGCTGCGGTCGAGCACATAGAGATAACCCGATTCGACCTCGTAGTAGTAGAACTCTGGCACCGCCAGCGCCAGCACCCGAAGCGAATCGAGCTGCTCGTGGGGCGCGTTGGTTCGCTGTTGGTTGGAATCCTGCTGTTCGGTTTTGGTGTCTGCGGTGGGCTTGGGCAGGGTGGCCGGGTCGGGCATGGGCACCACGAAGGGCCAGGCCACCAGCAGCAGCACCATGGCGGCGGCGCTCACCCTGCCGGCGTTGGCATAGGTGTAGCCCAGCGTGTGCAGCACCACGAGGCCCAAGGTGACCTGCGCAAGGGCAAAGAGCGCCGCCCGCAGCGCAAAAGGAGACTCAAATAGCAAACGGCCCCACTCGGCCACGCTGCCCATGCTATAGCCCGCGCGGTGCACCCAGCCGGGCACGGCCCACCACAGCAGTAGCAGGAGCCCAAAAGCTGCCAGCTGGGCAGTATAGGCCGACCAGAGGCGAATGGGCGGGCGACGTTTGGGCAGCGGCTGGCTCATGGGCAGGGAATTAAAGCGCTAGGGTGCTAGGGTTTCGCCGAGGCTCGCGCGGTACCAGAGCCCAAAGGTCTTGGTAAAGCGAAGCGGCGTGGCGTCGCCACTAAATGGAGCATCAGACCATGGCTCGCCCTCTCGATTGACCTGCACCCAGGCCTCGAGTTGCGCCGATTCAGCCCTTGTGATAAGCCAAAGCTCACGTCGCTGGGGGTAGAGCTGAATCTGGGCGATCGACAGGCCTGAGGCGGCCGCAAGGCTGTCGAGGGCATGGCGTTCGGTGGGCTCGAGTGCGCGTCGTCGCAGCGCAACGCCCGCCGGCTCAAAGGCCGCTGCCACCCGCCCGGCAGCAGAATAGCTAAGGCAGCGCACATAATAGAGCGTGTCGGCCCCGGATCTGTGCGTGCCCTCAAGGCGCTCGAGCGACCACACGCCGGGGCTGACCTGGTGATAGGCCTCGCCGAGCCGCCAGGGTACGAGTCTGTAGCGCCGGGCCACGGCGCAGAGCCCCTCGACAGGTGGCAGCTGGGTCAGTTCGAGATCGAGTGTATCGACGCCCGAGCTCGCCTGCGGCGCCGGGCCTCGGCGGTAGGGCACTGTCACCCGCTCGTAGTAGTGGGGCTGACCGGGGGTGTAGCGCTCGGCCCGCGACAGGCGATAGAAAGCCTTCGAGAGGGCGTTCAGGGCTGGGCCGTGTGTGGCGCGATCGCGGCGCTCACCCCACCACGCGGCCACATCGGCGGGTAGGTGATAGACCACATACGGCCAGCCCAGGAGCAGGGGCACCATGAGGCTGAGCGAAGCCACGCCCCGGGTCTGCTTCCAATAGAGCGCAGCGTGCCACACCGTCACCCCCAAGAGCACCTGCAGCAGCCCAAGAGCTGGCAAGCGAAGGTAAAGTGGGGCCTTGAGCGCGAAAAGCAGTAGGCCATCGGGCGTGCCGAGGTGGTGGTCGGCCGACTCAGCTAGGCTCGGCAGGAGGCAGCTCAGCCCATAAAACACGGCGAACAGCAGCAGCTGCACCCCATAGCGACGCACGATGCGATCCATGCTTGTCCAGTCGGTTTGATCCCCAGCAAATATGCGGCGCGCGGAGGTGGCAGCCTAAGCCTCGCCGTGGTCGGCGCTCTGCGTCAGGCGCTCGTGCAAAAAGTGGCGGATGCGGCTCACGAGGCTGGCCTCATCAGCGGCCAGCACCCCGTCGGCCTGGGCTAGGGTCTCGAGTAGATCGGCAATAGGGCCGAGGTCGTTCGAGAAGACATAGCCGGTGAGATTCTGAATGCGCCAGTCGTCGATCACCTCGTGCTTGCGGCGGTAGTTGGCCAGGTGCAGGCGGAAGTTGTCGAAGTAGGCGAGGATGTCGTTGCGGTCGAAGTCGTCGAAAATGTGGGGGAAGCGCTCGAGGAAGTGCTCGAGGGCGGCGCGCTCGACCTCGGCCACCTCGCCGTCGCTATTCGCCACGGCGAAGGCCACGCGGGCGATAGACTGGTTGCGATAGTCGATAGACATAGCAGGGCGCTGCTAGGGCCGCGCCGGTTTAGGTGATCAGGGTAAAACTAGCACCGCCCAAGGCACGCCCGCAATCGCCGAAATAGGGTAGAGGATGGGCCCTCAGGCCGATGGCTGCGCCGGGGCTGTTACCTTCGCCCCCGCATGACGGCCGCCCCGACGCCCCTCGACCTTTCGCTGGTCATCCCCCTGCTCGACGAGCGCGAGAGCCTGCCCGAGCTCGCCGCCTGGATCGACCGCGCCGTGGCGCCGATGGGGGTGACGTTCGAGGCGTGGTTCATCGACGACGGCAGCAGCGATGGCTCGTGGGACGAACTGGTGCGTCTACAAGGCCAATATGCGTGGCTGCGCGCCCTCCGCTTCCGCCGCAACTATGGCAAGTCGGCCGCGCTCAACGAGGGCTTCGCTCGAGCCCAGGGGCGGGTGGTGATCACCCTCGACGCCGACCTGCAAGACAGCCCCGACGAGATCGCGCCGCTCTATCAGATGATCACTGCTGAGGGCTATGACCTGGTGAGCGGCTGGAAGCGCAAGCGCCACGACCCGCTGACCAAGACCATCCCCACCAAGCTGTTCAACGCCGCCGCGCGGGCCGTGACGGGTATTCGCCTGCACGATTTCAACTCAGGCATCAAGGCCTATCGCGGCACGGTCATCAAGAGCATCGAGGTGTATGGCGAGATGCACCGCTACATCCCGTACCTAGCCAAAGACGCGGGCTTCGGGCGCATCGGCGAGCGGGTGGTCGAGCACCGCGCGCGCAAGTTTGGGCAAACCAAGTTCGGCCTCGAGCGCTTTGTCAACGGCTTTCTCGACCTGCTCTCGATCACGTTCGTGCTGCGCTTCCGGCGCAAGCCGATGCACTTTTTTGGTTCGCTTGGCCTGCTCGTGATGCTCGCCGGCGGCGGCATCACCATCGGCCTGATCTGGGACAAACTAGCCAAGATCGCCGCCGGGCAGCCCCACCGCGACGTGGTGGACCAGCCGCTGTTTTACCTCGCCCTGGTGGCGCTGGTGGTGGGTGTGCAGCTGTTCCTGGCGGGCTTCTTGGGTGAGCTCATCGCGCGCACGGGCCACGACCGCAACGCCTATATCGTCGAGCAGACCATCTGAGCCCTAGGGCCTATATGATGGCTGCAAATGCGGCATTTTGGGGGAGTCGGCTGGTCTAGGTGGGCCGAGCGGCGGCATTCCTCCTACTTTTGCAGGTTAAACCTTGACGCGCCGGAGGCCACCGCCCCGCGCCGATACGCATCGGATGAAGGTTCACCTGATCTCAGGCGGCTGCGGCTTCGTAGGCCGCCACCTCGTGCACCGGCTGCTGGCCACCGAGCCCGACGCCCTGCTCGTGGTGGTAGACGACCTCTCGACGGGCCAGGCCCCCCACCTCTGGCTCGACGACCCCAACTCAAACTACAGCGACATCGCCCACGCCTCGACGGGCGAGTTCTGGCGCTTTGGGCCGCAGGGGCGGGTGCTGTTTCTGAAGCAGGACTTCCGCGCCTTCCTGCGCGTGCTGACGCAGCGGCCCGACGCCCTGCGCGACATCTATGGCCTTGACGTCCACCGTTTCGACGACGTGTACCACTTCGCGGCCATCGTCGGCGGCCGCAGCAAGATCGACGGCGACCCGATGGCCGTGGCGCTCGACCTAGCCATCGACGCCGAGTTTTTCTACTGGGTGGTGCGGCACCAGCCGCGGCGCGTGCTCTACCCGAGCTCGAGCGCGGCTTATCCGATCAGCCTACAGGCCGAGAGCGGCGCCATCGCACTGCCCGAGGGCGCCATCCCCCTCTCGACCGACGGCACCATCACCGGCAACCTCGGCCAGCCCGACATGACCTATGGCTGGAGCAAGCTCACGGGCGAATACCTGGCGCGCATCGCGGCCAAGTTTTATGGCGTGCACGTGGCCTGCGTGCGGCCTTTCAGCGGCTATGGCGAAGACCAAGACCTGAGCTATCCGATTCCGGCCATCGCGGCCCGCGCCGCCCGCCGCGAAGACCCCTTTGAGGTGTGGGGCACCGGCCACCAGGGGCGCGATTTCGTGCACATCGACGACTGCATCACCGCCATCGTGCTGGCCATGAACCGCATCAGCGACGGCTCAGCCATCAACATCGGCTCGGGGCGCCTGACCAGCTTTAGAGAGATCATCGCGCTGATGACCGAGTTCGCGGGCTATGCGCCTGAGATCCGGGCGCTGGTGGACAAACCCGTGGGGGTACACAGCCGCTATGCCGACGGGGCCCATGCGGCGAGCCTGGGCTTTGTGCCGCAGGTGAGTCTGCGCGAAGGCATGAAGCGGGTGTATGACGCCGCCGTGGCGCGCGTGAAGCGGGGGGAGTAGGGGGGTAGGGTAGAAATAGCTGGAATGCTAGATCAGAGGCAGTCCTTTCGTAGTTCCAGAATCCTCCAAGAGGTGCAATACGTAACCAGTAGCTGCTCCTCTAACTAAACCGCGTAAGAAAGGATGTTTTGCTTTCAGTAGATTAATTGGGTCGTACTTTTCTGAGGCCGAAACTGAAACGTGCGAGAAAACCACCAGGGTTAATGTCGAATAGGAATGCAAAAAAGCACGATGATTTGGATTGGTAGCTGGCTCAAATACATCTGGTAATACCCCCCCGACTGCTCCACCTATAAATCCACCAGCTGACTCTAAAAAAAGACTAGGCCAATCAAACCTCTGTGAAGGGTTTGCCTCTATCTCCAATAGCTGACGAGATGCGTTTGCAAGCCCTGAGACAAAAAGCCCAGCTACTGCGCCATTGAATTGGTGTTGTAAGCGATTAGGCATTGTAAGCATTGAATTAGTAGAACGGCAATTTCGAACTGAGCTTAGTGTTTTTATACGCTTATTCACCCCTAGTTTAGTTGTCGGGAGGAAAACTACACGTATTAAATTGATAAACAAATACTTAGTAGATGCCTTGGGTCCTTACGGGCATCACCCCTCCCCAAACCACTTGACGAGCTGGGCGCGGGCTTTGGCGCGGGTGTCGTCGCTGAGGTAGCGCTGCACCGAGCGCAGGGCCAGGTTGAGAATGGCCAGGTCGTCGAGCAGGCCCCCCGGCAGCAGGTCAGGAATCAGGTCGATGGGCGAGATCACATAGAGCAGGGCCCCGGCGATGCGCGCCCGCGCCCAGAAGGGTAGGTCGGGCTGCTGATAGCCAAAATAGAGCAGCAGGGCCTGCTCGACGAGGTCGCGGCCCATCTGGCGGGCGTTGGCCACGAGCCAGTTCCACGTCTTCTGCAGGTCAAAGGCGGGGGCCGAGCGGGCGCTCGCGCCGCCCTCGGGGGGCTCGTCGCCCCCGGGCAGGTCGGCGGGTGGGGTGGGGGCGTCAGGCTCTGCCATACTCCAAAGAACGGCGCTCGACTGCCCGTATGGACAGGCCCAGCCCCGAAAAACTTGCGTCTAGCGCCTGTCGCTGCCTATCTTTACAGCCCCTTACGGAAAACCCCTGGAAACCCTCGCATGATCATCGTCGAAGTCAAGGAAGGCGAAACCCTCGACAAAGCCCTGCGCCGCTACAAGAAGAAGTTTGAGCGCCTCGGCATCTTGAAAGAAGTGCGCCGCCGCATGAAGTATGCCTCGCCCAGCGAAGTGCGCCGCGAGACCATCAAGCGCGCCGTGCGCCGCCAGCAGTACATCAACACGCACATCGAGCAGTAAGCGCGCGCCCCGGCCGAGCCTTTCAGGCTTAGCTTTGGGGGTGAGCCGGCTGCTAGATGAGTTTGCGAGCTACCTGCGCCACGAGCGGCGCTACAGCGAGCACACCGTCACCGCCTATCAGAGCGACCTAGAGGACCTAGGTCGCTTTGCCGTTTCTACGCTGGGTTTTGAGCCCTGGGGCAGCGCCGAGGGGGCTGGGCAGCTCACGGCGCGGCACATCCGCCGGTGGCTGGGGCACCTGACGCAGCCCGCCACCAAGCCCGGCGCCCCCGAGCCTCTGGGCAAACGCAGCCTGGCCCGGCGCCTTTCGGCCCTGCGCCATTTCTACCGCTATGCGCGGCGGCAGGGCTGGGTCAGCCGCAGCCCCGTGCAGGCCCTCGACCTGCCCAAGGCAGAGAAGCGCCTGCCGGTGTTCGCGCGCGAGGCTGACATGCAGCAGCTGCTCGACCCAGGGCAGTTTGAGCCCGATTTCGCGGGGCAGCGCGACCGCCTGGCGCTCGAGCTGCTCTACGGCTGCGGCCTGCGGCGCGCCGAGCTGATCAGCCTGACCTGGGAAGCCGTCGATCTGCCCCAGCGTCAGCTGCGTGTGCTGGGCAAGGGACGCAAGGAACGCGTGGTGCCCTTCGGGCCGACGCTGGTGGCGGCGGTAGAATCCTACCGGTCGGTATGCCTGGCCGAGGGCCTTCCGCTGACCGAGTGCTTAATCCGAACGGATAGGGGCAAAGCGGCTTATCCACATTTCATCTACCAGCTTGTCCACCGCCACCTGAACAAAATCAGCGGCCTCACCAAGGCCTCGCCCCACGTGCTGCGCCACACCTATGCCACCCACCTCGTGGACCGGGGCGCCGACCTGAACGCCGTCAAAGAGCTGCTGGGCCACGCCTCGCTGGCCTCGACGCAGGTTTACGTGCACACCTCGATCCAGCGGCTCAAAGACGCCCACCGCCAAGCCCACCCTCGCGCCCAGCGGCAGGGCACGAGCGGGGAGTGAGGGCTGAATCCCTAGGGGCCCGGAGGCTCAGCAAAAAGTGGCGGGCGAACTGACGCACGTCAGGTTTGGTGGGCGAGCAGACGTTCTATCTTGAGAACACCGAACGACTCCCTCGTTCCACCAAACGTACCACTAACCCCAGGAGGCCATTATGCGTGTGACCATTCAAAGCATCCACTTCGACGCGGACCAAAAGCTCACCTCCTTTATCACCCAGAAAACGCAGAAGCTCAACACCTTCTTTGACTCGATCGTCGATGCGCAGGTATTCCTGCGGCTCGAGAAAGACCCCGCGAACGGCAACAAGCTGGTGGAAATGAAGCTCAACGTGCCCCACAGCACCCTCATGGCCGCCACCCGCGCCCACACCTTCGAAGAGGCGACCGACACGCTCATGGAGCAGATGAAGCGCCAGCTGACGAAGTACAAAGAGAAGATGCGGGACTGAGCCCGCCGCTCGAAGCGTCAAACGCCGAGGCTCGCAAGGCCTCGTTCTACCGCCCCGGACAGCGTCCGGGGTTTTTGTTGGGGTGGGGCGTCCTTTATTCCGGCCGCTGGATGGCCTCGGTCAGATGCGTGAGCAGCTCGCGCAGCGCCGCATCGAACTCCACGTAGCCCTCGCGCACGGCTCGACCAAGCTGATCGCGCTGGCGCGGGGGCAGTAGCACGCGGTCGGGCCACGCTGCTAATAGGGGATGCTGGGCCTTGGTCTCGACGAAGTTCTGGCTGTGGCAGACGAGCTCGTGGCGCCAGCCCCCCGCGATCGACCCCACACACAGCTCAAACTCGAGCCTGCTCTGCACCGGCCTCGGCTGGGTCGGTGTGGGTCTGGGCACCGCGACGCTCCCCTTAAAGCACAGGCCATTGCTATCGTGCTGCATCAACGAAAGCCGAAGACCACGCGAAGAATCAGCATCCCAGGCGAGCACGCGCTGCAGCAGCTGCGCTGTGCTGATCGTGGGCGTGCGAGTGGAATCGACATACGTCACCAGGCCTGTCGTCGTATCGACGGGCATCGGAAAGGCCCCAGATCCCTGGGCATGGCCCCGCCCCATTGCCAACAAGAGCAAGAGGCCCCCGACAGCTAGCCGCATGCGTTTACGTGTCAGGCGTGAGGCCTTCAGCTTAGCCAATCCGATCAAAGCCCGTGTAGGGGCGCAGGGCCAGCGGAATCTGGATGCTGCCGTCGGCCTGCTGGTGGCACTCGAGCAGGGCAGCCACGATGCGCGGCAGGGCCAGGGCCGAGCCGTTCAGGGTGTGGGACAGGCGCGTGCCCTTGCCATCTGCGTTGCGGATGCGGCACTTGAGGCGGTTGGCCTGGAAGGTCTCGAAGTTCGACACGCTCGAGACCTCGAGCCAGCGCTCCTGACCTGCCGACCACACCTCGAGGTCATAGGTCTTGGCCGAGGCAAACGACATATCGCCGCCGCAGAGCAGCAGCGTGCGATAGGGCAGTTCGAGTTTGCGCAGCAGGCTCTCAGCGTGGTGGCGCATGGCCTCGAGCACTTCATAGCTCTTCTCGGGCGCCACGATCTGCACGATCTCGACCTTGTCGAACTGGTGCAGGCGGTTGAGGCCGCGCACGTGGGCGCCATAGCTGCCGGCCTCGCGCCGGAAGCAGGGCGTGTAGCCGCACAGGCGCACGGGCAGCTCGGCGGGCTCGACGATGACGTCGCGAAACAGGTTCGTGACGGGCACCTCGGCGGTGGGGATCAAGTAGAGGTCGTCGCGCTCGACGTAATACATCTGCCCCTCTTTGTCGGGCAGCTGACCGGTGGCATAGGCCGAGGCGGCGTTGACGAGAATGGGCGGCTCGATCTCGGTGTAGCCGGCGTCGGTGGCGGCGTCGAGAAAGAAGTTGATGAGCGCGCGCTGTAGGCGGGCGCCCTTGCCGCGATAGACCGGAAAGCCGGCGCCCGTCAGCTTCACGCCGGCCTCGAGGTCGATCAGGCCGTGGGCCGCGGCGAGCTCCCAGTGCGGCTTTTTCCAATGGTCGAGCATCACGCGCGTAGGGTGCTCATACACAATGGCATTGTCCTCAGGCGTTTTGCCGGGGGGCACGCTCGGATGGGGCAGGTTGGGCAGGGCCACGAGGGCCTCGTCGAGCTGCGTGTCGAGGGCGCTGACGGCAGCCTCGCCGTCGGCGATGCCCTGCTTGAGGGCGGCGGTCTGGGCCTTGAGTTGGTCAGCGGCGGTCGTGTTGCCTTTGCCCATCTCGACGCCGATCTGCTTGGCCAGTCGGTTCATGTCGGCCTTCTGCTGCTCGAGGGTGGTCAGCTGCTGCCGGCGCTGCGTGTCGAGCTCGAGAATGCGTTCGACGGCGGCGTTCGGGTGGGGCACGTGCTTCTTGGCCAGGCCATCGGCCACGGCGGTGGGGTTTTCTCTGATCGTCTTGAGCTCGAGCATGTCAGGTCAGGTGGGCAGGGTGGGGCGAATCGGCCGCAAAGGTACCGTGAGCGCGCTCTATCTTGCCAAGCCTAGCACCTCGAGCAAACTCGCCATGAAGAAGCCATCTGCTGTATCTCTGGGCCTCGTTGCATGGAGCCTGTGGGCTCTGGTTGGGTGTGGGCGGCAGACCACCCGAGAAACCGCCGATACCGATCAGATAGGTCCGGTCCCGATACACCTAGATACAACAAAACAAACCACGATTAAGCCGCCCGATCAATACTCTAAGTCCGATTTCTATCCTGTCAGTGGCGATACATTATTTGTCGATGTCTATCCTCTAGATCTTTCTCAACGACTGTTTCCTGATTTTGTTGATTTCGTTGTTAAGAAGGCAAAAAAATCCACCATATCAAAATATCAGTTATCTGTTCAACGAAGATCATATATCACTGAATTCATAATGATGAGCAACGAAAATAAAAAAATATTTGCCACCGACACAATATATACTTTTTCCAGCCCGGGCTGTTACCTCTCGATCAGACGCTTCGATAAGCAGTATAGGGATACGAACGTCATGTTTTATAGAGAAGAGGGTGCTAGACAATCCGTAGAGGGGCAGCCAGAATTCAGGCTGGATTCTCTCGTAATGAATGCGAACTGCTTTGAAAGCCCAGTAAACGCTGAGATGTCCATACCTGAGTGTGTGAATTTTATAAATAATGAACGAGTAGATCTTTACGACGTAAACTATAGTAAAATTAACTATATTGTTACAAAATTTATTGTTGATGCATCTTATTATTTTTCATTTGAGTTTAAGGAGGGTAGGCTATTCCGCGTTCGGGTGCATAGAATCAGCAGTTACTGACGGCAAGCACTCGCAGAGGCTTTGCCTAGGAAGTTTGGGTTGTTGGCTAAGCAGCAACAAGGGCGGGGGCAGGTGTTGGTTTGCTAGAGCCCCTTGCGCGAACGGATTCCGCCTATCTTTGACGCGTCAACGCGGCGCTGCTGGCTGTAGGGTTAGGTGCCGCCGCTCGTATCTCGGTGTGGGTGATTTCGGTTGCCAGCGGGGTGCGGGCCCATCGGTGAGCTTCGTGGGTTGTGTGTGCTGACCCCCGCTGCTGTCCGTTCGCCGCCGTTGTCTGATCCTCCCCCTTCCTTCCACATTTCGCGTGCGGCCTCAGGGCCCACCCCCGCGCTTCGCGCCCCCCGTCTATGTATGACCAGGCTGAGCTGAACACCCTGCTGCTCTCAGAGCTGCGCCAGATCGCTAAGCAGCTGAACGTGCCCCAGCACGGCGAGCTGAAGAAGGCCGACCTCATCAGCCGCATCATGGAGCGCTTCGCTGAGGCGGGGCCCGAGGCGATGGCGGCGGTATCGCGTGTGGTGGCCCCCGCGCCGGTGGAAGAGCGCCTGAACGCCCCCCCGCCCGCCGCCGAAACCCCCCGCGCCGAAGATGACGACGAGGACGAGGACGACGAAGACGAAAACGGCGACGAGGACGAAGAAGACGAGGAGGACGACGAAAAGGGCGCCCAAGACGACAACGGCCGCCCCGGCCCCACAGCCGCAGAGGGCAATGAGGGCAACGGGGGCGAGGCCAACGGTGACGGTAATGGGGACGGCAACGGCGGGGGCGACGATGCCGAGGGCCGCCGCCGCAAGCGCACCCGCGCCTCGGCCGTGCCGCGCTTCGATGTGCCAGTGCACAAGAAACAACTGCCCTCGTTTGAGGACTATGCCGCCAAGAACACGCAAGCGCCGGTGCTGCCGCCGACCTTCGAGCCCATCCAGCCCGAGGGCGCAGGCGCGCCGCCCCAACCCCTAGGCCCACGCCCAGAGCGCCGCCCTCAAGATCGCCCCCAAGGCCCGCAACAGGGCCAGCAGGGCTATCCGCTAGGGCAGGGGCCCCGCCAGCCCTATCCGCCGCGCGAGCCTCGCCCCCAGCAGCAGCAGCAGGCTGAGACCCTGCCGTATAACCCCCAGGCCCTGGCCGAGTTCGAGGGCGCCATCCACACCTCGGGGGTGCTCGAGGTGGCCGATGAGGGCTATGGCTTCTTGCGCTCGGTCGAGTTCAATTACCTGCCCTCGCCTGATGACGTGTTCGTCACGCCGCAGCAGATCCGGGCGATGGCGCTCAAGACGGGCGACACGATTTTTGGCACCGTGCGGCCGCCGAAAGAGGGCGAGCGCTACTTCGCGCTGCATTCGATCAAGTCGATCAACAACCGCGACCCCGAGTCGATTCGCGACCGCATTTTCTTCGACCATCTAACGCCCCTCTTCCCGAAAGAGAAGTTCACGTTGGTGAAGCCGGGTCAGCCCGCCGACGACCTCTCGCTGCACGTGCTCGACCTGTTCGCCCCTATCGGCAAGGGGCAGCGCGGCCTGATCGTGGCCCAGCCCAAGACCGGTAAGACCATTCTGCTGCAAAAGGTGGCCAACGCCATCGCCCGAAATCACCCAGAGGTCTATCTGATCGTGCTGCTGGTGGACGAGCGCCCCGAAGAGGTGACCGACATGCAGCGCACGGTGAACGCCGAGGTGGTGGCGAGCACCTTTGACGAACCGGCCGAGCGCCACGTGCTGGTATCCAACATGGTGCTGGAGAAGGCCAAGCGTCTGGTCGAGGCCGGCACCGACGTCGTGATCCTGCTTGACTCGATCACGCGCCTGGCCCGCGCCCACAACGCCGCCATGCCCGCCTCAGGCAAGATTCTGTCGGGCGGGGTGGACGCCTACGCCCTGCACAAGCCCAAGCGCTTCTTTGGCGCGGCGCGCAATGTGGAGCAGGGCGGCTCGCTGACCATCCTGGCCACGGCCCTGATCGACACGGGCTCGAAGATGGACGAGGTGATTTTTGAAGAATTCAAGGGCACGGGCAACATGGAGCTGCAGCTCGACCGCCGCCTGGCCAACCGGCGCGTGTTCCCGGCCATCGACGTAATCAGCTCGGGCACGCGCCACGAAGAGCTGCTGCTCGACACCAAGATCATCCAGCGGATGTGGATCTTGCGCAAGTTCTTGGGTGAGATGACGCCGATCGAGGCGATGGAATTCCTCAGCGACAAGATGCGATATGCCAAGAGCCACGAGGAATTCCTGATGGCGATGAACGCTTAATTCGTTCTCGTATAACTACCTGGCAGTAAGCGCGCCTAGATTTATCCTAGACGCGCTGTTGTTTAAAGGCTTCAGCTGTGAATAGTGCTATTCACAGTACGATAGACCTTCACTGCGGCACGATGGCCGTGACGTCGAGCTCGATCAGGTATTGCGGCCCCGCGAGTGCCTTTGCGCACGCTCAGCCTCGACGGCACGATGGGCCCACCGCGTCCGTTATCTTGGGTGATGGAATTCCCGCGCCTGCTCTCAGTAGCGCCTCGCCCCGAGCACCGCATTCACCTCAGGTACGCCGACGGCACCGAGGGCGAGCTTGACCTGTCAAGCGATGTGGCGCGCGGTGGCGTCTTTACACGCTTGCGCAATGCAGCCTACTTTGCCCAGGTGCACATTACCGAGACCGATGCCGTGGCGTGGGACGAGGTCTTAGAGCTTTGCCCCGACACCTTATACCTCGACCTGACCCAGCAGACCTACGAGCAGTGGAAAGCCAAGCAGCCGACCCATGCCTGAGGTCAGCCGGTTCTTTGGCATCGTCATTCAGATGTTTTTCAGAGAACACAACCCACCACATTTTCATGTGCGGTATCAGGGTAAGAAGGCGGTGTTCACCATACGGCCCTTTGGCTTGGACAAAGGCGAGGCTAGCCCGCATACCCTGGCGCTCGTCAAAGACTGGGTGCAAGAGCACGAGGCAGAACTGCTTGAAAACTGGGATCGCGCCCGAAATGGCATTGAGCCGCTGCCTATTGCCCCTCTTGAATAGCCAACACTGAGTTGACCAAGCCTATTTCGGCACGACGGCCGTCACGTCGAGCTCGATCAGGTATTGCGGTCCGGCGAGCGCTTTGACATAGACGAGGGTGCTGGCGGGCATGGGGGCCTTGCGGGTGGCCATGAGTTCGGCGCGCACGCGGCGCAGTTCGGCCAGGCGCGGGCCCTCGAGGGGCGTGACCACATACCAGGTCCACTTGACGACGTGCTCGAACGAAGCCCCGTTCGATTTCAAGATGGCGTCGACGTTGCGCATGGCCTGGATAGCCTGGGCGATCACATCGGTGCTGTCGATGCCGCCGTCGGGGCGGACGCCGACCTGACCGGCGAGGTAGAGGGTCTTGACCCGGCCCTCGACCACCGCCACATGGCTGTAGTTGCCGACCGGGGGGTGCACGCCCGTGGGGGTGGGGTAGGTAACGCTGCCAGCCTGGGCCAGGGCTAGACAGGGCAGCAGAAAAGAGAGAGTGAGCAGGGTACGCTTCATGTCGCCAACTTAGCACCCAGAGTTTAACGCCATGTCTGCCGCCATCCGCATTCTCGAGTCTGACCGCGCCCAGGCCACGCTGCTGCGCATGGCCTATGAGCTGGCCGAGCAGCACGCGGGGGCCAGCACGCTGAGCCTGCGGGGGGTGTCGGTGCGCGGGCAGCGGCTCAGCCGCCGCTTGGCCGAGCTGCTGGTGGGCACCGTGGGCCAGCCCACGGCCATGATCGGTCCAGACGACGCCATTCCCGCCGAACAGCCCCTCGTGCTCGTGGACGATGTGCTCTATTCGGGGCAGACGCTGCTGAGCACGCTGTCCGAGATCACGCGCGTGGCACACCGCCTGCCGAGCATCCACGTGGCGGTGCTGATCGACCGGGGCCACCGGCGCTATCCGGTGTCGGCCGATGTGGTGGGGCATCGCCTGGCGACCACCCTGCAACAGTATGTGCGCGTCGAGGTGGATGCGGCCGCCGCGCAGGTCGAGGCTTGGTTGGAGTAGTTACGCGGGCCCAAAATCAACAAACTTCCTTTTATGAAAACATTGATTATTCAAAATAGGTCGCAGATAGCATTTATAGATTGCGCTGATGCGGATGGCACTAAATACAGACACCTAGAGATATACTCGAGAGAATTAAAAGACGTAATCGCAGACATTCGTATAACAGATGATTTGGAGATAAAAATAGAAATTTATGTAATATATAAAAAATACCAGTCGTTTATATTTTCTATTGAAATGATAGAAGAAATCGTAAGTATTGCTAAAGAGTATAAACTAAAAATGATTGAACAGCTTGGGTAACGTCGTTACACCTCAAGCCCTTTCCAGCAGGTGAGCGACAAACACTATCTCTAGCTTATCATCAGCACGGCCCCGCCGCGCAGGCGATAGCGCTGGCCGGTCTCGGGGCAGGTGGCCAGGCCCTCGCCGTCGAAGCGCAGGCGGTGGCCCGCGCGGCTCATCCAGCCCACGCGGCGGGCCGGGGCGCCCACCACCAGGCCGTAGGGGGGCACGTCTTTCGTCACGACCGCCCCCGCGCCCACGAAGGCATAGTCGCCCAGCGTGACCCCGCAGAGGATGGTCGCGTTCGCGCCGATGGTGGCGCCGTGGCCCACGCGCGTGGGGCGATACTGATCGCGGCGCACGATGCCCGCGCGTGGATTGATCACGTTCGTGAACACCGCCGAAGGGCCGATGAAGACCTCGTCGGCGCAGGTCACGCCGGTGTAGAGGCTGACGTTGTTCTGCACCTTGCAGCCCGCGCCAAGCGTCACGCCGTCGGCCACGAACACGTTCTGCCCGAGGCTGCAGCGCGGGCCGAGCACGGCCTGTGCCGAGATGTGCGTGAAGTGCCAGATGCGGCAGCCCGCGCCGAGCTGCGCCCCGGCATCGACCACGGCCGTGGGGTGAACGAAGGTAGAATCAGACACGGCGCGGAAGGAGGGGTTCGGGCTGCAGAGCGCAGCGGTGGATGCCGTCGATGACGCGCACGACGGCGGCGCCGTCGGCGAGCGTAGAGGGGTAGGGCGGGCCTGCGGCGATGGCCGCGAGCGCCTGCTGCCACACGGCGCGGTGCCCGGCCAGGCGGTCGGACTCTGCCGCGAAATGGGGCACGGCGCCCTCGGGCAGGAGTGCCGATTCGACGCGGTCAAAGTACTGCCCGCCGATGACGACCGAGCCGCGCTCGGCGGCGATCGCGATGCGGTTCTCGGCGCTGCTGCCGGCGGCCGAGGTGGTGAAGGTGACGGCGGCGAGCCCACCGCCGGGCAGGGCCAGCGTGGCCGTGCCGCTGTCGGCCAAGGGCAGGCTGGGGTGGGTGAGGTTGCGCAGCGTGGCGGCGAGCGGGGTGGGCTCGCCCCAGAGCCACACGAGCAGGTCGATAAAGTGCGAAAACTGGGTGAAGAGCACCCCCGCATCCAGCTGAGCATCACCGCGCCAGGGCGAGGCGGCGTAGTAGCGGTCGTCGCGGTTCCACAGGCAGGTGATCTGCACCACAAGGGGTCGGCCGAGCGTGCCCTGTTCAACCAACGCTTTAAGCCACTGCATGGCGGGCGTGAGGCGATTTTGTACCACGACGGTGGCGAGGCGGTCGGCGCGCGCGGCGGCGTGGATGACGCGCTCGGCATCGGCAGGAAGGGTGGCCAGTGGCTTCTCGATCACGACGTGCCGCCCGGCGGCGAGGGCCTGCTCGGCGTGCTCGGCATGCAGCCCGTTGGGCGAGCACACGGCGACGGCAGCGGCCTCGGCGGGCCCGACGGTGGCCAGGGCCTCGGTGAGGGTGGGGTGGGCGATCAAACCCTGCTGCTCGGCTGCGGCCCGAGCATCGCCATCGGGGTCCACGACGGCGCGCACCGCAGCACCGGGCAGCGCGCCGATCACCTCGGCGTGACGGCGGCCGATGGCGCCATAGCCGACGACGATGACGCCGATGGGGGGCTGCGTTATCCGCGCGTGCTCGGCCATGCAGTGCGAAAGTAGGGGCGCCGCGCGTGCGGCGTGCGGTGGCGCAGTAGTTTCGATTCGCCTGAATCAACGTATGCCCGAGCGCAGATCCTACCCGACGCCACGCGTGGCCTCAGCCCAGCTCAGCCTAACCGAGGCGCCTGTGAGCGAGGCAGTGCTGCAGTTTGCGTGGGCGCAGCGGCGCTATCGGGCCGAGGGGCTGATGACCACCACGGGCGAACCGGTGATGGTGGTGCACCCCGGTCGGCTGAATACGGAGCAAGGGCCTGATTTCATGGGCGCGCACGTGCGCATCGGGGGGGTAGACCTGCACGGGGCGGTCGAGCTGCACCTCAACAGCCGGGGCTGGACTGAGCATGGCCACCATACCGACGCGGGCTATAATGCCGTGGTGCTGCACGTCGTGCTACAGCCCGCGAGTGGGCCCGCGCCCCGCCGCGCCGATGGCACCACGCTGCCCGAGCTGAGCCTCGGCGGCCGCCTCGACCCCGACCTGCTCGCCCGCCACGCCGAACTCGTGCAGTCGCCCGCGCGGGTGCCCTGCGCGCGCTTGATTCACCGCGTGCCAGGCTTTGAGGTGCGGCGCTGGGTGCAGCGCCAGGGGGTGGCGCGCGTGGCGGCCAAGGCCGAGGCCATCGCCCAGCGCGCGGGCGGCGCCATCGCCGACTGGCCCCACCAGCTGCTGATCGAGCTCGCGGGTGGCTTCGGCGGGCCGCAGAATGGCGAGGGCTTTCGTCAGCTGGCGGCGGCGCTGCCCCTGCGGGTGCTGCAGCGCCACGCCGACGACCCCGTGGCCACCGAGGCCCTGCTCTTCGGCCTGGGGGGGATGCTCTCCGGCCTGCCCCTCGACGACTATCATGCGCGGCTGATCGACACCTGGGCCTATCTGCAGGGCCTGCACAAGCTGAGTATGCCCACACTGCCGCCGTGGCACTACCTGCGCATGCGGCCAGCGGCCTTCCCGTCCCTTCGCCTGGCGCAGCTGGCGGCCGTGCTGCACCGCCACGCCGTGCAGCAGCACGGGCTGAACCTCGTGGCCCTCATCGACAGCACCGCCCAGCGCCTCGATCACTGGCTCGACGCCGAGCCCACGCCCTATTGGGCCACACACTACCGCCTAGGTCACCCCACCACCCGCCGCGCCAAGCACCCCGGCGCTCAGCTGCGCCAGCACCTGCTCATCAACGTGCTCGTGCCCTTCGCCTACCTCTACCACCGCGCGCGGGGCGACGCCAGCGCCGCCGAGCGTGCCATCGACTGGCTGACCGAGCTCGAGCCCGAACACAACAGCGTGATCGCCCCGCTCGTTAACGCCGGTGTGCACCCCCGCGACGCGCTCGACAGCCAGGGCCTGCTGCAACTCGTCAAGAGCTATTGCACCCCGCGCCGCTGCCTGGCCTGCGCCATCGGTCACCAGCTGCTCAAGCCCGAACTGCCCCCTCAGCGCCCCTGATGTTCTTACCTAAATCTATTGGCACGCTCGTGCTGGCCGTGGCGGTGCTGGGCTGGGGTGGGGGGCTGGCGCAGTCCACACCCGCTGACGGCCTAGCCCGCCTAGACAGCGTGCGGGGACTCGGGGCTCTGCGCCTGCACGCCCAGCTCGAGGCGCTCAGCCTGCGCTGGCCGCTGGTGCGCGCGGGCGCCTTCCAGCGAACGCAGCGCTATCGCATTTCATCCGACACCCTGCGTCTCGAGGGCATCAGCATCGACCGCGCCGTGCTATTTTTCTATCAGCGGCGGCTGCACTCGTTTGAGCTCACCGTGCGCGGCCAAGCCAATGCCGAGGTGCTGCGCCTGATGCTCGAAGGGCACTACGGCCCCGGCGCGCGCGAGGGCTATGCCGAGCGGTGGCAGTGGCGTGGCGAGCGGGTGGTGCTCAGCCTCGAGCAGAACCTGCTCACGCGCGACGCCACGGTGCGCATCGAGTCAATTCAGCTGCAGCAGGCGATCGAGCGGGGTTATCTGAGAGAGCTAGAGGGCGGCGAGTAAGACAGCCTTAAGGCTAAGCGAACATGACCGAAATCACTTATTAACATAATATAAATTATAGAGTAAAAGTGCATGACAAGGGATTGTCGTTCAGGGTCTTGCGGGACTAAGTCTCCCGCGTGCTCTGGGCAAAATCCAACACCGCCTTGAGCCGAGCCACTGACTGATCTGCTGAGCCACCCAAGTACTTATCCCAGATGCTGGAGAGCAGCGGCTGCCAGCGTTCGCGGCCCTCGACGCTCGTTGCCTCGAGCAAGAAGGCCTCCAGCCCAGCCTCGTCGGCAATGAAAGGAATGAAGTCTTCGTAGATCGTTTTGTAGTAACCGGGGTGCTCGGTGTCGAGCCCCAAGAAGGCAAACGGCTTGTAGTAGTACAGGGCCTCAGCCACGAGACTCGACGACTGATTGAGCACCACGTCGCTGTAAGCAATCAGCTCGGCTAAGGAGGCGTAGCCATGTGGCACGATCACTTGGTGAGGGTGCTGCTGCTCGGCCAGGCAGGCCGCCACCAGATCGTCGCTCTCGCTCGGGTGCTTCTTGATGAGCAGGTTCCAGCCGTGGCGGGCGCAGAGGCGCGCCAGCTGTCGAGCGAAAACCTGCTTCTCGTAGTCTAAGCCCCAGCCATAGGTGCTGCCGAAAAACACCGTGGGCCGCGTGGGATCGAGCCCTAGTTCGGCGAACACCGCCTCGCTGCGTGGCCAGGCGCGCGGCAGCGCGTGCAGTTTACTAAAGCTGGCCACGACGTGCTGAGGCGTGGGGTCGCCTGCCCGGCGGAAAAGATCTGCGCTGGCTTGGTTGATCAGCACGCGCACGTCAAAGCAAATGTCATAGGGCAGCGAGGGCAGGTCGGCCACCAGGCTGTATTGGGCGTTGACGCTCGGCACGCCGTGGAATCGGGCCACATCGCTGAGGGCGCGGCTGTGGTCATAAAAGTTGTTGTGCAGCACGACATCGGGCCGATACCAGCGCAGGGCGGCATCGAGGGCGGCATAGAGGCCGAGCCAGTCGTGCAGTAGGTCGAGTTGGCCATAGGCTGCGGCGGCGGGGTCGAGGGTGGCGAGCGCAGCATAGAGCCCCCCCGCCCCACTCAGGGGCGCTCCCCGCTCGAAAGCATCGAGACTCAGCACCTGATGCGGCGTGGGCCCCAGGTAGCCTGGCACATCACGCACCGCATCGAAAGCCGACGCCGGTTCGCGGTAGAGCAGCACCAGCACCTCATAGCGCGCGGCAAAGTCAGCGTCGTGAAAGAGCGCGCGAAACTGCTCGAACAGCTGATGGTTGCGGCCCACATAAAAGAGCACCCGGCGGCGGCCCGCCGTGACCATCGCCGGTGGAAGCGGTTGTAGCCCGGCGCGTATTCGTTGCAGCCAGCCCCTACCCCAGCGTCCGAGCTGACGCTGCCACGCTGGGCGCAGGCCTGGTGTCTCGAGGCGCCAGGCCCACTGTGGATAGCGCCCCGCCGCCTCACGCACGAAGGCCAACGCGATCGGCCGCACCACGAGCTTGATAGCCGACACCGTCACACCTACCTCGGTCAGCAGCACAGGCAGTTGGTCAAACAGGCGCCGCCAGGTATGCCGCTCGATGCCCATCTCGAGTGTGGCCAGCTGCAGCAGGCTGTGGCGCTGCGCCTCGGGGCGGCGCGTGGCCAGCCAGCGATTGACGGACAGGGGCACACCTGAGAGCGCATCGCGCCAGCGGCGGATGTCGTCCATAGCGTCGGCCCAGCCCACCGTGCTGATGTGGATGTGCCGGGCGTTGAAGGCCGCCACGGCCGCCTCGGGCAGGCCCGCCTGGGCCACGATCACGCCCCGCGTGACCAGCAGCTTGGGCACCGGGGCAGCCGCATAGCGCTCGGCTTGGTCTGTGACGAATAGCTGGGTTTCGGGCTTCAACGCGGGCGAGTTCGGGCCGCAAACCTAGAGAAACGCGCGCACCCGGTAGCTTTGACCCCGTGAGTGCAGCACAGCCCTTGATCGGCATCGTCAGCCAAGCGCGCATGGGCAGCAGCCGCCTGCCCGGCAAGGTGCTGCGCCACGTAGGCGGGCAGACCCTGCTGGCCCTGCACCTGCGCCGCCTAGCCTGGGCGGGGCTGCCCGTCGTGGTGGCCACCTCGGTCGAGACCGCCGACGACGCCATCGTGGCCGCCTGCGCCGAGCTGGGCGTGGCCTGCTACCGGGGCCCCGAGGCAGACGTGCTGCGGCGCATGACCGAGGCCGCCGCGCAGGCAGGCTTTGACCACGTGGTGCGCGTCACAGCCGACTGCCCACTCGTCGATGGCCACCTGGTCGCAGCAGGGGTGGCAGCCTATCGTGCTGCCGGCGGCCTCAACGCACCTGTCTATCTCGCCACCGGCCTGCAGCGCCCCTACTCACGTGGGCTCGACTTCGAGGTGTTTTCGTTTGAACAATTGTCGGACGCCAACCGGCGCGCTACGGCTCCCTATGAGCGTGAGCACGTGACACCCTACCTCTACCGGTCCGGCGCCGAGGCACAGCAGCTCGACTTCGAATGCTACCCGCAGTATGCTCACCTGCGGCTGACCGTCGACACGCCCGAAGACCTCGCCCTTGTCGAGCGCCTCGTCACCGAGCACCACGCCGGTCGCTTGCCGGCGGGCGAACTGCTGGCCCTGCTCGCCCGACTGCCCGTCCTGCAAGACCTCAACCGCGACGTGAAGCAGAAATCGCTAACCGATTAACAAAAAAGCATTTACCATGACGCTATCCGCACCCGAGCAGTGGGAGCAGTGGAACGCCGGATCGGCCCCGCGCTATCCGCATGAGCGGGTGATCCAGTTTGCCTTCCGGCGCTTTTCGCCCGAGCGGCGGGTGGGCACACCGGCGCTCGACTGGGGCTGCGGTAGTGGGGTAAACACGCTGTTTCTCGCCGAGAATGGTTTTGCGGTGTCGGCTGCTGACCTCACCGCCTCGGGCGTGCAGCGCACGCGCGTGCGCCTGGCCGAGCGCGGCCTGAGCGCCGACATCCGGCAGGAATCGATCGATGCCCCCACATTCGCGCCCGACAGCTTTATGCTGCTCATCAGCATGGGCGTACTCGACGCCGCCGGGCCTGCCGTCGCCACCCGCGCCCTGCCCGCCATCTGGCCCACCCTGCGGCGCGGGGCGCAGGCGCTGTTCTTCTTCGCCACCGACGCCGACACTTATCGCCTCAGTCAACCGGGCGCGGGCATCGTGGGCTATAGCCGCGCGGCCGTCGAGGCGCTCTTTGCTCCGTTACCCGTAGCCCAGTTCGCCATTGACCGCGTGACCGTCACCTATGGCGGCGGCGCCACCCAGCAGGACGACTGGCTGGTCACCCTCGAACGATGAGCGCCCCACCCGTGACCCTCGATGGCCTGATCGCCTGCGACGGCAACGCCACCGTGGGCTATGGCCACCTCAGCCGCTGCCTGAACCTGGCCCGGGCCCTCAGCGCCCTCGGGCAGCGCTGGGCCTTCGCCGGGGATTATGACGCGACGGCCCGAGGCCTGCTCGACAGCTATGGCCTGCGGGCACACACGCTCGGGCTCTCGGTGCCGGCAATTCTGCACTTCGCCGCGAGCACGGGCGCGCCCCGCGTGCTGCTCGACAGCTATCGCCTGCCCGACGCAGCCTATGTCAACTGGCCCCTCGACGGGCCGCGGCTGATCACCTTCGACGACTTTGGGCGCACGCCGCTCGTGCGCGCCGCCCTAGGCATCAACTTCACCGTGGGGGCGACGGAACGCGCCTATGCCCTGCCCCCCGAGCGGCTGGCGCTGGGGCCGGGTTACTTCCCGGTGCGGCCCGAGCTGGCCGCGCTGCGGCGCGCACGACAGGTGGTGAATGAGGTGCCCCTGCGGCGCTGGCTGGTGCTGCTGTCGCGCTCGGCCCAGGCCCTCAGTTATGTCGAGTCGATCGTGGCGGCGCTCGGGGCCCTGCCCGAGGTGGCGCGCATCCAACTGGTGAGCGACACCCCCGCGCCGCACCAGGCGCAGTGGGCTAGCGCCCTGCCCGCTGGTTCACCTATCGAACTAAACGTGTCGCACTTTGGCCCCCCCGAGGCCCTCTATTCCGAGGCCGACGCGGCGATCACCGGCGGCGGTCTGGCCAAATACGAGGCGGCCTATCTGGGCCTGCCCAACGCCACCCGCTCGCTGACGCCCGATCAGGCGGGCGAGACGGCCGCGTTCGCGGCGCGGGGGCTGACGCTCGACCTCGGGCTAGCTAGCGATAGTGCAACACCCGATGCCCTCGCGGCCCGACTAGCCCCCCTGTTCAGCCCCGCTTATCGGCAGCGCATGACGATGGCGGCCAAGGCCACCTTCGCCGCTGACAGCCTCGAGCGCCTGGCGGCGCGTGTGGCGGCCGTGTGAGGGGCCAGCGCCCCGCCGCTGCCTACCTTTGCGCCTGAACCCCTTGCACTAAACCGTTTGGCTGCCCCCACCGATCTGCAGGCCCATTACCGGGCCCTCTATGCCCAGCACGGCGACTCGCCCCAGGCCGTGCAGTGGTCCTCACTCGACTCGCAGCAGCGCCGATTCGCGGTGCTGACCGAAGTGGCGCAGGCGCCGCTGAGCGCCGTCGGCTCGGTGCTCGACCTCGGCTGTGGCCTGGGCGCGCTGCGCGACTACCTACGCGCCGGGGGGCACACCGGCGCCTACACCGGCCTCGACTTTGTCGGCGAGTTCATCGACCGCGCGCGGGTCAAATATGCCGACGATGCGGCAGCCCGATTTGAGAAGCACGACCTGAGCACCGACGCGCCCCTGCCCTTCCGCGCCGATTGGGTGCTATTGTCGGGTGTGTTTAACAACCCCATGGATGACAACGCCGCCTTCATCCGCCGGACGCTGCTCCGGATGTATGAGGCCTGCGATCGCGGCATCGCCTTCAACGCGATGAGCACCTACGTCGACTTCCGCGCCGAGAACCTCTACTACGCCGACCCCCTCGAGCTGTTCGACTGGGTCAAGCGCCACCTGAGCCGCCGGGCCACGCTGCGCCACGATTACCTGGTCAAAGAGGGGAGCATCCCCTTCGAGTTCACGTGTTACGTTTACCGTTGAACCGAAGCCACGTAATCTATTCATTGTCAACGATGTTACCGCTCACGCTTTTGGCTCAATACCACCCGTGATTGCGACCATCAACCAGCCTACCTACCTGCCCTGGCTGGGCCTGTTTGACCTGATCGATCAGGCCGATGTGTTCGTGTTTCTCGACGACGTGCAGCTGACCAAGCGCGACTGGGGCGTGCGCAACCGCATCCGCACCCCGCAGGGCGAACTCATGCTGTCGGTGCCCGTGCGCAAGACGGCTCACCGCGATGCCCTCACCTATCAGGCCGCTGAGCTCGACGACAGCACCCCCTGGCGCCGCAAGCATCTGCAGAGCATCCGCATGGCCTACGCCAAGGCTCCGCACGCTTCCGACGTGCTGCCGGAGCTCGAGGCCCTGCTCACCGCCCCCCACACCCACCTGGCCGACCTGAACGTGGCCACCGTCACCGCCCTCGCCCGACGCCTTGGCATCACGGCCGACATCCGGCGGGCGAGCGCGCTGCCCGGCATCACCGGCGACAAAGACGCGCGCCTGCTAAGCATCTGCAGGCAGATCGGCGCCACGGTCTATGTCAGCTCGCCTGGCTCGGCGGTGTATATCAACCGCGAGCGGCCCGGGGGCGAGTTCGCCGACAGCGGCGTGGCGCTGCGCTATCGGCAGTATGAGCACCCCACCTATCCGCAGCTGCCGTTCAAGGGCCAGCCGGCCTTCACGCCCTACATGAGCGTCGTCGATGCGCTCTGCCACATGGGCTGGGCCGACACGCTGGCGCTGATCCGCTCGGGCCGCCGCCCCAGCCTGGCCTACACCGACTATACCCCCCCGCCCGAATCGGCCGACACCGAGCCCTCCGGCGACTGACCCCCCTCCCCCACCGACCACCTTCCGTCTATGCCCACCCCCGCTGACATTCAGATCGGCCCCTACACCGTCGGCCCCGGCCACCGGCCCTTCATCGTGGCCGAGATGTCGGGCAACCACAACCAGAGCCTCGACCGCGCCCTGGCCCTGGTCGATGCCGCTGCGGCCGCTGGCGCCCACGCCCTCAAGCTGCAGACCTACACCGCCGACACCATCACCCTCGACGCCCGCGGGGGCCTGTTCGACATCGCCGACCCCAACTCGCTCTGGGCTGGTAAAAACCTGCACCAGCTCTACAAAGAGGCCTACACCCCCTGGGAATGGCACGCGCCCATCTTCGCCCGGGCCCGCGAGCACGGCATGGTGGCCTTCAGCAGTCCGTTTGACGAGTCGGCGGTTGACTTCCTCGAGACGCTCGACGTGCCGGCGTACAAAATCGCCTCGTTTGAGAACGCCCACCTGCCCTTGATCCGCCGCGCGGCCCGCACCGCCAAGCCCGTCATCGTCTCCACCGGCGTGTCGACCCTGGCCGAGCTCGACGAGACCGTGCGTGCCCTGCGCGCCGAGGGCTGCGAGCGCTTCGTGCTGCTCAAGTGCACCAGCACCTATCCGGCCACACCCGCGAACACCAACCTGCGCACCATTCCGCACTTGGCCGAGCTGTTTGGCTGCCACGCCGGGCTGAGCGACCACACCATGGGCACCGGCGCCTCGGTGGCAGCTGTGGCCCTGGGCGCCGTGCTGATTGAGAAGCACTTCACCCTGCGGCGGGCCGACGGCGGCGTCGACAGCGCCTTTAGCCTCGAGCCCGAAGAGCTGCAGGCCCTCGTGGTCGAGACCGAGCGCGCCTGGCAGGCCCTGGGCCGCGTGCAGTATGGCGTGCAGCCCGCCGAGGCCAAGAGCGTGGCCTATAAGCGCTCGATATATGTGTCAGCCGACATCGCCCCCGGCGAGCCCTTCACGGCGGCGAACCTGAAGGTGATCCGCCCCGGCGACGGCCTACCGCCCAAGTTCTACGACCTGCTGCTGGGCCGCCGCGCCCCCCGCGCCCTCAAGGGCGGCACCCCCTTGACTTGGGACGCGATCCTAGGGTAAACCAAAAATAGCTCCTTCGGCTCAGAAGTGAACGTTGAAAGTGAGTGACGAGATAGGAATGCTTGAGATGTTTAGATTGTAAGAAGTTGCTAGCCTTTGAGTCGACCCCGGGAAAGTTGTTTCAAAGGCCTCATATTCAATGTTGAGCTGCGTTTCTATAGTGGCGCTTATGTTCTTGTGAAACTGCCATCGATAGCCAAGTGACGGACGTAAACGGTAACGGAGAAAACGCTGTCGTGAAATTATTTCTAACTCTTGACTGTCTGTCGATGAAAAAGTAACATTATCGTACCTTACAACATCAAATCCGACTACTCCAAACCCCAGATTAACACCTATAAGTAGATGCCCGGGACCAATCAATACTTTTTTCTCTACACCAATTAGAAATGCGTAATTATAAGTATTTTGGGATCTGTATGAAAAGCCACTTTGACCAGTGTCTGGCCCTACATAGTCACCGAGTCTCTGGTTATAAATGAGCCCCACGTCCCCCTGCACCCTCAGATTCCACTTCTCGTTCCAGTGGTATCGGTAGGCAAGGCCGAGGATCGAGTTGTTGACCTCGGTGAACGAGAGGTTGCGCAGGTTAAAGCTGATCTCGTGCTTGCCCGCCATGCTAATGGGGGCCTTGGGCTTGGCGGCCTCTTGGGGGCGGGCCAGCAGGGGCAGCATCGCCAGGGCGAGCAGGGCGGTGAGTTTGTTCATCTAGGTCAAAGCTAAAGGTGAGGGGGGGGGATGATGTCAAGTTAAATCTTCGCTCTCCCCCGTACGGGCGATGAAAAGCGCCGCTAAAGCTAGGCAGGCCAGGGCCTAGGGCGATTCGTCCAAGATCGAGAGCACACGTAGCCATTTCTGGCATAGACTTTGAGGATTCTCACTCAGAGTCAAACCCCTCTGCCCTATGGCCATCGACTATCGCAACCAAACCATCGCCCGCATGGCCTATGCTGTGGCCCAGAGCGATGGCGGCGTGCAATCTGTGGAGCGCGAGGCCCTGCAGGCCTACCTCAGCGAGCACCCCGAGACCTTCTCGGATGACGATCAGGCCGACATCCTGAGCTATTTTGATGACTTTGCCTTCCAGCTCGGGCGCCCCGTGCTCGACGACTGGCGGCTCAAGTCGCTGGGCATGTACCTCTACAACCACGACACGCGGCCCGTGCTCGAGCTGATCGAGCGCATCGCCCAGGCCTACGACGGCGTGGTGCCTGCCGAGGCGGCCCTGCTCGAGCGCATCCAGGCGCACCTGGCCCAGGCCCGCGCGGGTCAGGCCTAAACGCGCGCGCCTACCGCACCCGGCCCCACCGCGGGCCAGACTTCGCCTGCCCTCACCCGGCAGGCGAATGCGTTCATAGACAAGATGTTAGAAAAACACCTGTATCAAATATTCTCAAAACAAGACAGCCAATAGCCAAGTTTTGGCACGGCTCTTGAAGCCCCTTCATCAGACCCAACAGCGTACACCCCTAAGCCCTCGACGAGATGACCAGCCCCTCACGCAACCATACCATTGCCCGTCTGGCTTACGCCATCGCCCTGAGCGACGGGCAGGTGTCACCCGCCGAATACGACGCCCTCGACCGCTTCCTGCTGGTGCACCCCGAGCGCTTCACCGCCGAAGACCGCTACGACATCCTCGCCTTCTGGGACGATTTCCAGTTCTCGCAGGCCCACCACCAGCGGCCGACCACGGTGTGGGGCGCCTGGCGCCTGCCCACCCTGGCCGGTCAGCTGCTCGTCGACGACGCCCCGGCCGTGATCGACCTGCTCATCACCATCGCCGAGGCCGACCAGCGTGTCACACCCGACGAGAACGAGTTTGTGGCCCAGGTGCGCGAGGCCCTGAGTGGCCCTCACCGCACGGCGGCTTAGGCCTGCGCTTGCTTTCGTGCCCATAAGCTCTAGCAGACTTGACAAATACCCCAAACGCTGTACCTTGGCATAACCCCTCACCTACCCGAACATCCATGGCCACAACCTTCATCCGACGCACGTTTGCGGCGCTGGTGGGCTTCCGCCGGCAGATCTTTGGTCCCAGCGCCGAGGCGCGCTCGGCGCGCAACCTCGCCATCGCCAAGCTCGCCTACGGCCTAGCCTACTGCGACGGCGTGGTGCACCCCCTCGAGCGGCAGGCCCTAGCCGAGGTGGTCATGCGGGTGTACCCCTGGGTCGATCAGGCCGAGATCGTGCGCCTGTTTGACAACCTCGCCTACCTCTACCCGGCCGGTTCGGGGGCGCGGGTGCTCACGCCCGAGGTGATCGCGGGCCTGCCCGCCACCCTTTTCGTCGAAGACTATGTGCACGTGCCCGTGCTGATGCGGCGCATCGCCGAGGCGCACGAGGGTGTGGCCCCGGCCGAGGCGATGTTGATTCAGCAGGTTACGGCCGCCCTCACCCGCGCGGGCGTGATCGCCCCCACCGCGCAGGCCTAATTAGGGCGCGACTGACCACCCGGTTTGACCAGCTAGTCAGAATTGGTCGCTCTCATGGAGCTTCATCCGTGCGGTTTAGCTATTCGGTTAAGAAAGGTGGCCCCGTTGCTCAGGCGAGCACGTAAGCTTCTTCCTTTTCGCTCAGCTGAGGGCGCAGCACGCCTGCGGTGAGCAGGTTCACCAAGATCACGCTGGTCTTCTTTCGGCTGGCGGGCAGCCCCTTGCTCTCCAGCACGGTCTGGGCAGACTCGAGCGTCAGCTTCGGGTGCAGGTTCAGGTGCTGCAGCAGGGCCTGCTCCGCCTCGCCATACCGAATGAGCGCCCCGCGCCCCTCGGCCTGGCGGCGCATGACTGCGAGCAGGATAGCACTGGCCACCACCGACTTGTCTTCGTGGCGGATGAAGGGGCGCCACGAGCCGTCGTCGCCCTTCGCCTGATGCGGTTTGAGGTGGCTCTCGGGTACGAACACCTCGAGCACGCGCAGGCCCTTGTAGTCGTGCTCGCGAAACTGATAGCGCACCGCAGGCTGACACATCACACGCGCCGCGGTGTCGATCATATACATCTCCTCTTCGGTGTGCACGCCGGCCACAGTGCCATTGTCACGCACGCCCACGAGCAGGCTGCCCCCACGCGTGTTAGCGAAGGCCACGAGGGTCTTGGCGATCTTAGCCGCGCTCGAGATCGTCTTTTTGAAATCGAGCGAGGGCCCCTCACCCGTGGCGATCAGTCGCATCAGGGGGTGAACGGCGAGGTGGGTTGACATGTGTGCGGTCGGTGAGCGTGAGCGAAAGACCCTAGGGGCAGAATGCCCGGCACCTCGCGGGGTGACTCGGCCGATGCAGGGGCGACGGCCTGAGAGCCCCCCTATCCGATGTTGAAACCAAGGTACGTTATCAACGCGTGAGCGGCAGCCAGGGTGTCTGCACCTGTGCGATTTCTTCATCTCGGGGCAACCCAGCACCTGCACACCCACGCCCAAACGAGCCCCCTAAACAGTCAGGTGCCCACTTAATCGCCACAGCCTATCTGCTTTGAAATCAGCACCCTCGTGGGTTCATCTCTCCGATGATTCCTTAACTTTGTCGAACTTTTCGACAGCGCCCATCGCCCTTTCGAGTCGCCCCGTGGATAAGCCCGCCCTGCCCGTCGGCCTCGTGCCCCCACCCGATCGGTCGCCCCAGGGTTCAGCCCTAGTGCTGTTCAGCGGGGGGCAGGATAGCACCACCTGCCTGCTCTGGGCGCGGGCTTGGTTCGAGCGGGTGCACGCGGTGGCCTTTGACTACGGCCAGCGCCACGCCGTCGAGCTCGAGCAGGCGCGCAGCATCGCCGGTCGGCTCGGGGTGCACATCACCCTGCTACCCCTCACCCTGCCCTCGGCGGGGCAGAGCAGCCTCACCAACGCCAACCTGCCGCTACCCACCGATCAGGTGCCCGCTCAGGGCGCCTTAGAGCTGGCATCCCATGCCCCCAGCACCTTCGTGCCCGGGCGCAACCTATTCTTCCTCACCTCAGCTGGGGCGCTGGCCTATACGCTTGGCATCACCGACATCGTCACGGGCGTCTGCCAGACCGACTATTCGGGCTACCCCGACTGCCGCGCACCGTTCGTGCGCGCAGCCGAGCAGGCCCTGCGTCTGGCCATGGAGCGCCCCTTTGTCCTGCACACACCTCTGATGGCCCTCGACAAGGCGCAGACCTGGTTGCTGGCTGAGGCCCTAGGCGGCCTCGAACTGGTGGTCGAGGCCTCGCACACCTGCTATGCCGGCGACCGCAGCACGCGCCACGCCTGGGGCTATGGCTGCGGGCAGTGCGCCGCCTGCCAGCTGCGCGCCAGAGGCTATAAGCAAGCCTTCGCGGACCGGCTCTAGAACGACACCAGGTGCACGTTCGCGGCCACGTACCATGTGCCCGTCTGCCGCTGCTCAAACAGGTACTCGCCGCGGGGCGAGACCACCGAAGACGAGACGTTGTGGTTGAAATTCATCCGCCAGCCCGCCTGCACCGAGAACCACCAGAAGCGGTGAATCTCGCGCTCGAGCTGCAGGCGCAGCTTGAGCTCGCTCTGCCGCAGCTCGACGTCACGGCTAGAAAATGGCCCTCCGAAATTTGGCGGTGTCGACACTAGGCCCCTCATGGCAAAGCTCTGCCCCTCGAGCTCGTATCCGGCCAGCAGCAGTGTGCGGGGGTTGAGCGTGCGGCGCACCAGGATGCGCGCAGGCGCTAGGGCCTCGATGCCCCAGCGCGCGTTGAAGGTGTGGAACCAGTACACCAGCGGGATGATGTTGGCCTCACCGATGCGCCAGGTGTAAGCCGCGCCCACAGCCAGGGCCGAGCGCTCGTTGCGCTTCCACCCAAAGAGGCCAAAGTAGGTGGGGCGGATGAAGCTGGCGGGCGGGAACGTGGCGAAGTTCCAGTTGCCACTCAAGGCCCCCTCGGCGTAGAAGAGCAGGAAGTGGCGCTCGTTTAGAGGCTTGAACCAGGTCAGGTTCAGGTTTACTGTGCGCATGCCGACCGAGGCTAGGTTCTCGTGCAGGGGGAAGCGGCCCGGCACAACGAGCTGAGGGATGCCGGTCGGCTTAGGCTCATAGGAACCTATCCCACTCATTTGCCACTGGAAGTCCTGTAGGCCGAGCCCGAGGTTGAGCGCACCCTTGTAGTTTGATACGATGGGGATGTTGAGCCCCAGTCGCATGCCATGCTTGGCGCTGACGCGGGTGGGGCCGTCGTAGGGTGCACCAACAAAGGCTGGAACTGCCACGTAGCCGGGCAGCTCTAGGTCAAAGCTGCCCTGCAGCTCATAGCCAAGTGTAATCAGCTTGTTGGGGCTCTGGCCCTGCACTTTGTAGGTGCAGTAGCGCTTGCCGAGCGCGCTGGGGTCGCCGCCGATGGGGTTGCCCTGGGCGTCGTATTGCACCTTGCTGAGGGTCGTGTCTTCGATCACCTCGTCGTCTTGGGCCCAGCCCGCGCGGGGGGCCACCCCCAGCACGACGGCCAGGGCGAGCATTAGGAACCAGGGGCTGAGGCGCATAGGGAATGTTTCGGCGGGTGAATTTGTATCGCAAGCAAACACCGAAGCACGAATGTTCCCCCGCGTCTTGCCATTCCTCTTGGGCTTTTCCCTGCTTGTGGGGACGGCCCCGCTGGCCCAGGCCCAGACTGCCAGCGCCGCCACCACATCCAGCACCGCGGCCGACGCCATCCTCGGCGACTGGCTGACCGAAAACGGCCGTGCCCGCGTGCGCGTGCAGAAGACCAAGTCGGGCAAATACGTCGGCACCATCGTTTGGCTCAAAGAGCCCCTCAACGAGCAGGGCCAGCCCAAGCTGGACAAGAACAACCCCGACGAGACCAAGCGCACCCGCCCCATCCTGAGCCTACGCAACGTCAACGGCATCGTCTATGAGGGCGAAAACACCTGGGGTGGCGGCACCATCTATGACCCCGAGTCGGGCAACGACTACAGCGTCACCATCAAACTCGTGGACGCCAAAACCCTCGAGGTGCGCGGCTACATCGGCGTGTCGGTCTTCGGCCGCACCACCGTCTGGACTAGGTAGCACCTAGGGGCGATTGCTTCGAGTGCGTGGGCGGCTGTGCACGGCTGACGCCCCCAGGGCCTTCTAGCCGACGTGCAAGCGCAGCTACTTCACTCCGCGCGGATGATGCGCAGCATCTTGCGCTTGGGCGGATAGCCGGGCAGGCGCTCGGCGCGATAGCCCCAGTCGCGGGCCAGGCGGCGCACCGCCCCCGTCACGCTGAAGGTCACGAGGCAGCCCCCCGGCCGCAGGGCCTCGAGGGCTGGGCGCAGGGCCTCGGCCACCCACAGCTCGGGCGCCGCGCCGGGGCCGAAAGCATCATACACCACCACATCGGCTGAGCCGGGCGCCACGGGCTGCGGCCAGGGCAGGGCGTGCACCGCCACGCTGATGCCACCCCACTGCCCCGCGCCCGCAAGGGCCAGTTCAACGAGCTCAGGCGGCGCCGCCACAGCGCTGAGCACAGCGCGGCGCTGGGCCTCGGGCGGCGGGCTGGGCTCATAGGCCGTGTAGGCCAGCGTGGCGCCCAGCGCGTGGGCACGCACGGCGATCAGCAGGAAGTTCAGCCCCGTGCCATAGCCCACCTCCAGCACCGCGACGGGCCCGGCCGCAAGCCGCCCCTCGAGCCCACTCGCCGCAATGAACACGTGCGCACTCTCGCCCACGGCCCCGCCCGTCGAGTGATAGGTGACGCCGTCGGCCCGGCGCAGCGTCAGGCTGCCGTCGGCGGTGGGCAGCAGCTCGAGTGCTTCGGCATCTGCACTCATCGGCCACCGAGGCTGTCGGGCAGGGCGACGTCCACGTCAGGGTCGTCTTCGTCGAGCTGGTCGAGCTCGCGCTCGAGCTGCTGCTGCAGGCTGCCACTGGGCGTGGCGGCATAGTGCTCGCGCACGTAGTCGCGGGCGGCGGGGCCTAGGCGCAAGGGCATCAGGCCGACGAGGGCGGCTTGGTCCTCGCCGATGAGGCGGCGGCTGAGCATGAGGCGGGCGATGAGGTCGCGAAAGGCGGCTACGTTCGCGCGGGGCTCGCCCGTGGCGTCGAAATGGAAGTAGAACTTCTTCGGCCGAGGGATGACCATCGCCAGAAAGATGCACTCGGCCAGATCGAGCGTCTCGGGCCCCTTGCCGAAGTAGAACTCGGCCGCCTGGCGGATGCCGTAGCGGTCGGGCGCCCACTCGATGATGTTCAGATAGACCTCGAGCAGACGCTCTTTGGGCACGAGGCGGCCCTGCTCGAGCATCCACACGAGCAGGGCCTCTTCGAGCTTGCGGGCGATGTGTTTGTCGCCCGAGAGGTACACGTTTTTCACCAGCTGCATGGTGAGCGTGCTGCCGCCGCGGGCGAAGCGGCGCTGGCGGTAGTTCTGTAGGATGCTCTCGCCGATGGCCTGTTCGCTAAAGCCGTTGTGCCAGCGGAAGGAGGGGTCTTCGGAGGTGAGCACGGCATTGGGCAGGTCGGCGGGCAACTCGGCCAAGGGCACAAAGTCGGGGTTCGGCGGGCCCACGAGGCGACGCAGGCGCGTGCCCGGCGGGCGGTGCGAGAAGGTGTCGGCCAGGGCCGTGAGCCGCGCCGAGCCCCAGCGCCGCACGCGAAAGCCGCGCGCATTCATCGCCGAAGTGAACGCCAGCGTGTCGGGTCGGCGGCTGTCAAAGCGCAGCGTGGCCGCATGGCGCCAGCGCCCGTCCACCTGCATGCCCTTGAGCGTGGTGAACAGGCCCGTGGCCGTGAGCGCCGAGACGTAGGCCTGGGCCGTGGTGTCGGGCCCGCGCAGGTGGGCCTCGACGAGCGTGTCGGGCGCGGCGGCTTCAGAGCCATTGGCCATCAGGTCGATCAGCACATAGGGCGCGAACGCGAGCCCGTTCAGCGACACGCGGGTGCTGCTGTCGAGCAGCACGCGGGCAGGGCCCACCTCGGCGCGCAGCGCCAGCGCCAGCGTGTCGAGCCCAAAGGCGCCCCGGCTCAGCCGGTGCTGCTGCACCTGCAGGCCCTCGGCGCGCAGGCCGAGGCTAAGGCTGAGGGTGCGGCCGGCGTTCACCTCAAATCGATAGATGCCTAGGCGACGCAGGCCCAAGCGCAGCGCCAGCCGGTCGCGCAGCGGCGGGGCAGTGAGCAGCTGCGTCCGCGCGGTTTCTACCCATAATGTGTCGGCTCGCTGGAGCAGGGCATAGGGCTGGCCGTTCACACTCAGCGCGCCGGCCGCAGGCAGGCCCCCACCCCACGCGAGGCTGTCGAGCGCGAGGTGCAGGGCGTCGGGGCCACGGCCCCAGAGCAGGTGCACCTGGCGCAGGCGCACCTCGGCGCTGAGCAGGGGCAGCAGGGGTTCAGCCAGTCGGCTCAGGCGGCGGCCGAGTTCAGGCGCCGCACGCTCGACGTTCGACGCAGCGATCGTGTCGCGCCGAGCGCGCGCCGTGTCCGGAAAACTGTCGGGCAGGGCGATTAGGGCCTGGCTCAGGCGCAGCTCGGCCGGGGCAGCCTGCCCCAGCAGCAGATAGCGCAGGCGCAGGGCCACGGCCAGGCGCCCAGCGCGCGCGAGGGTGTCGGCCCCGCGGCACACCACCACGGTGTCGAGCCGCAGGCCCACCACGCCAAAGGGTGCTACGCCGCCTGCCGTGAGCGCTAGCCCACGCGCCGCCAGCCGCTGCTGCAGCTGCCCATAAGCATAGTGGGCCATCGGCACGCGCAGCAGGCCATAGAGCACCCCCAAGCCCAGCACCGTCGCGCCTACCACACGCCCCAGGCGACGCAGCAGGCGCGGCGTGAGCCTAGCGCGAAGCGCAGCAATCAGCGTATCGAGCCTCACCAGAGTGGTCGAATGGCGCCCACCAGCGGTCGGCCCGCATAGGGCCAGGTGTGCAGGGCGGTGGGCGGCGGGGCGGGCGCACCGGAGGGGTCGATGAGCACCAGGCGATCGGTGCCCTCGGCCACGCTCAGCTCGGGCAGGCCCAGCAGGCGGCGGGGGGCATGGGCCATGCGCTCGATGAGCGTGGCGAGCGGCATCGCGCCACTCTGCACGAGCGATGTGTAGGCCGCCGCGAAGGCCGAGCCCAGACCCGTGGCGCCGGGCAGGGCATAGTCCCACTCGAGGTCTTTCTCTTCGAGCATCAGGGGCTGGTGGTGGCTGGCGATGAGGCTGAGGGTGCCTGCGGCCACGGCGGCCACGAGCGCGGCGCGGTCGTCGGCCGTGCGCAGCGGCGGCATCACCTTATAGCACGTCTCAAACTCAGCCAGCGCCGAGTCGTCGCACACCAGATAGAGCGGCGCAGTGCCGCCCGTGACGGACAGGCCCTGCTGCTGCGCCTGCGCGATCAGCGCCACGCCCGCTGCCGTGGTGATGGGGCTGAAGTGAACCGGCGCCCCCGTGGCCTGCACCAGCGCGAGCTCGCGCTGCAGGGCCAGCACCTCGGCCAGCGGCGAGATGCCCTTGAAGCCCCGGCGTGTGTTGAGCGGCGTCTCGGCGGCATGCTGACCGGCGCTCAGGGCGGCGTCGAGCGGCGTCTGTAGAATCGGCAGTTCGGTGAGCCGCGCATACTGCAGCGCGCGCAGCAGCAGGCCGCTGTGCTGCACGGGCCGCTCGGCGTCGGTGAACGCGCGCGCCCCGGCGGCCGCTAGGTCAGTGAGCTCGGCGAGGTCGACGCCCCGGGCGCCGACGGTGAGCGCCCCCGCCAGGTGGATGCGCACCGGCAGCTGTGCCAGGCGGCTCGACAGGCCCCGCAGCACCTCGGCGCGGTCGAGCACCGGCTGGGTGGTGGGCATACCCAGCAGGTCAGCATAGCCACCGGCATAGGCCTCGGCGGCCAGCTCGTCGAGGCTGCCGCGCGTCTCATAGCCCGGCTCGGTCAGGTGACACCAGGCGTCGGCCAGCGCGGGGGCGAGCACCTGCCCCGCGGCGTCGAGCACGCGCGGGTTGTCCGCCTTGAGTTCACCCGCGGGAGTGATGCGCAGCACGCGGCCGTCGGCGGCCAGCAGGGCATCCACCCGCTGGCCGTTCCACGGCGAGCGGGGGTCGGCCACGGTGGGGCCTGCGAGCAGGGTGTGAGCGTCGGCCATTATTCAACGGAGAGCTGCGCAAAGCTGCGCACAAATCGCCACTCGCCCGCGGGCGGATTCTTACCTACGACAGCCCCGCTGAATGCCCGTCGGCTCAGCGCACATAGCGCGCCACCAGCAGCTCGGCGATGAGGGCCAGCAGGGCCACGATGAGCAGCAGGGTCGAGGCGTCGGCGCCCTGGGGCGCGTCGGCCACCTGAGCCGCCACCGATGCGGGCGTGCCGGTCAGCACCCGGGCCTGGGGCCAGCCCCGCGCGGCTAGCCAGGTCTGCCACTGTTCGGCCGAGAGCGCTACTGGGTCTGACTCGGCCTCCGGCCAGCGGATGGCCAGGCGCGCCAGCAGGCTGTCGCCCTGCTCGGCGCGATAGGTGCTGGGGCGCAGCGGCAGGCCCTCGAGGCTCAGGCGCACCCGCCCAGCCGTGATGCGCTGGGTGGGCGTCAGGCGGGTGGCCATGGGCTCGTCGCGTGTGTTGGCATCGGGTGCGGCATCGGCCGTCAGCTGCAGCAGGTCGGGGCCCGCGGCGGGCAGCTCGAGGCGCGGGGCGGCTGCAGGGTCGATCACCAGGGGCCAGGCGCCGCCCCGCGCGAGGCGCTCGACCAGGGCCACCACCAGCGGCGCATAGCTCGTGCGCGTGGCCCAGTCGCTCCAGCCCGCCGCCGGATAGGTCGTGAATAGCGCCACGCGGCCCTCGCCCACCGCCCACTCGGCCAGCACAGGCGTACCGTCGCCGTGCGTCACAATAGTCGAGAGTTCGCGCTGCGCATTTGCAGTGAGGCGCCAGCCCTGCGTCACCAGCGGACCGTCATAGGCCTCGCGTGCCGCATCGGGCCGGATGAACGCCTCGCGCAGCAGCGGATGCTCGAGCGCAGCGCGGCGCACCTCGCGCGCCGGCGCATAGCGCTCAGGGCCAGCCAACGTGCCCAAGCCGAGGCGCGACACAAGCGGCGCTAGAGCCTCGGCGGTGCTGCGCGGGCCCGGCCAGATGAGCAGGCCCCCACCCGCCTCGACGAAAGCCGCCAGCTGCTCAGCGCCACCGCCAGCCAACTGCTCGGGGTCGGTCAGCACCACAGCCTGATAGGACACGAGGCGCTGGCGCGGCAGGTCGGCGGCGGTTATCACCGTGTGCTCGGCCGAAGTCAGCAATTCCTTGCGAACGATGTCGAGGCCCTCGGCGGGCGTGGGCCCTAGCGCCCAGAGCACTCGCGGGCGGGCCGTGAGCCGCAGCACGAACGGCAAGGCGTTGTCATGCGGGGCAGCGGGGTCGTCGAGACGCAGCGTGCCTGCCAGCCAGCCCCCCACCCGCGGCGTGAAGCGCAGCAGGGCCGAGGCCGTGTCGTTCTTCCACTCCACAGCGGCCTGGGCCACGGGGCGGCCATCGACGTCGGCACTCAGCGTGGTGCGCCCCGGTGGCTGGGGGCCGGCCGAGCGCAAGTGGGCGCGCAGCAGCACGGGCTGACCCGCTGCTGGCGCGTCGGTTAGCAGCTCCACACGCGCAATCCAGCGGTTCGCGGTGCTAGGGTCGAGCAGGGCCAGGCTCAGGTCGAGGCCCGCCGGCGCGCGCGGCGCAGCGGTGTCGGTACCGAGGTTTTGTTGCCCATCGGTGATGAACACCGCCCGTGTGGGCGCCCCACCTGCGAGCGTGGGCAGCGCGCGCAGCACCGCGCCCAGGCCCACTGCCTGCTGCGTCGGCACGAGCGCATCGAGGCGCTGCAGGGCGCGGTCG
>VYMD01000048.1_pt1 | contig 41936 bp, 43 predicted proteins | sample 5115311 | NCBI WGS metagenome assembly VYMD01 (sample SAMN12291779, study PRJNA351875) | freshwater metagenome | isolation source: freshwater lake | place: USA: Michigan, Wintergreen Lake | collected 2013-08-08
TGCTTACCTTCATCAAATATCACGAAGAGACCGCAGCAATTCTCACCGAACACGCTGCCCTGCTCTCTGAATCCCGTACCGAAACTCTGGTGCGCTATTACTCCGAAGCCCGTACCTTGGGCTTTGACCATGACGAAGCAATCTTGCTGGTGAGCAATAACCGCGACCCGCGCAAATGGCAATCGTTCACACAGCACTTGGCAATGAAACAGCGCGAGGCTATCCACCTCTACGACAACCGTGGCGGTGGCGGTCTTGTCGGTTTGACCGATAACGTATTAAGTAAGCATGACCGCGAAAAACTTCGCCGTGAAGAAGACATTCGTAAAATGATTCGCAATAGCGCCGAACTGGGTTGTCTCTTTACAGGCTCAGACGGCACAGAGCGACATATCCCGAACAGCATCCGCAGCAAGAAAGCGATTGCAGAGCGTGTGAATGCCTACCAAAGCAAACTCTTCCGTTTGACGCAGCAGCAAGCGGGGGAACTCGTTGATGCCATGTTTCATGTACGCTACGTGCGGGAACGCACGAAAACGGAGAATGGCGTGAGATTAAGCGGGTATTACACATTTGAGCAGAGCAATAATGTTTTGAAGAGAAAAACGCTGGCGGAATATGTGACGGAATATGGTATAGATGGTGCGAAGTACGAAACTGCATTTATGGCACGGATGCAGGAAGAGGCACGAAGCTATGAACAAGCAATCATGCGCATCACAGCACAAAACCCGTTCAGCGAATATGCAGTAATGGAAAATCGTGTGCAGGAAGTAGGCTAAATATTCTTTTTTCGCACCTCATGCACAGCAAATACCAACAAGACGAAGAAATTTTATATAGTTTTGTGTTTGTGCTACAAAGAAAGAAGTTTTGTCGTGTACAACGAAAAAAATACTATATTTGTAGTATCACTGGTAATACTATGAAAAAACCAATTCGGATTATTATTGATACCAATGTGTTGGTATCTGGTTTGCGCTCAACAGAAGGTGCTTCCTACCTTTTGCTCTCGTTGCTGGAAGAATCACCGTGGATAGTATGTATTTCGGCAACAATAGTTTTTGAATATGAAGAGCAGTTACGCAAAGATCAAGCAGCATCAGGCTTGGATGATGAAAGCATTGGTGAATTTTTGGATATATTTTGCTCTCGTGCAGAGCATACCCGACTTTTTTACCGATGGCGACCACTTCTGAGCGACCCTGACGACGATATTGTGTTGGAAACCGCATTGAATGGACAATGCAGTGCGATTGTTACCTATAATATCCGTCATTTTCGCGGTGCAGAGCGCTTTGGGATAAAGGTTTGTACGCCGCAAGAGTTCCTTCGTGAGCAAAAATGTATCAAATAAATCACTGTTATTCTATTCTACCTTACAACGTACAGGAGCAATAATGAGCGCCATTAACGTTCGATTACCCGAATCGCTGCATAAACATTTGCGGCACTTGACAACAAAAGATGATGTTTCGATGAACCAATTTATTGTGAGCGCTATCGCAGAAAAGGTTGCTGTTTATCATGCAGACGAATATTTAGCAGAGAGAGCCGAGCGCGGTAAGGGAAAAAGTCTCAAAGCAGTGTTGGCAAAAGTGCAGCATCGTCCCGCAGACGAACATGATAGGCTGTGAACAACGTGAATGGAAGTAACTACTTTTTTGAAATTGTCTGAGGAATATTATCATGGTCATTGCATTAGTGAATCACAAAGGCGGGGTTGGGAAAACGACGTGTGCCTTGAATATCGGTGCGGGACTGCGGCGAATGGGTAAATCGGTTTTGCTTATTGATGCCGATGCACAAGGAAATTTAACAACAAGTGTAGGACTGGGATATAACGAATCACCAAGCCTTGCGGATGTGCTGTTAGAGCGTGTGCCGATAGAGCAGGCAATTATGAGCGATAATGGAATTATTCCTATTATTCCCGCAACGCTTGAGTTGGCAGAATTAGAGATAAGTTTAGCAGCGCAAATTGATGGAAGAGAGCGCTTAAAACGCGCACTGCAAAACATTCAAACAAGATTCGATGTTATCCTTATAGACTGCCCGCCAACATTACATTTGCTTACTGATAATGCTTTGGTAGCAGCAGAAGAAGTATATATTCCCGTGATGGCAGAATTTATGCCGATGTCCGGTTTGGTCACATTGACCAAACATATTGACCGTGTACAGCGAAGTATTCTGAATCCTTCCTTAAAACTTGCCGGAATCATTATGACGCGGTTTAACAAGCAAAAAATTATGTGTCAGACGGTACAACAAGAATTGCAGGAGCGTTTTCCCAAAGAGCTGTTTGTAACGGTTATTCGTGAAAATGTTGCTATTGCCGAATCGTACCGTATGGGAACAGATGTCTTTCAGTATCAAGGAAAATCCAACGGTGCAGAAGATTACGAAGCGCTCTGCGAGGAATTTATTCAGCGTTGGGGAATGACAATACCTGCATCACGTCACCGCAACGGAAAACTCAATAAGGAGACAGTATGACAAAAAAAGATATGCTTAAAAAAGGCAAAAATGCTGATGTTTTGGATAATGCGACGTTACGGCACGGTTTACAACTCAGCGAAGTTAAGTTTGATGCTGTTACAAAACTTCAGCGTAATCCGCAAAACTCGGTATTTTTTCGCACGGAAACAGCCGAGTATTTTCGCCGACTGCGGGAAGATATTCAAGCGCGGGGTATTCTTGTACCGCTTATTGCTAAGCTAGACGGGACGCTCTTGGCAGGGCATAATCGCTTACAAGTGGCATTGGAATTAGGATTAAAGCAAGTACCTGTTCAATATGTCTTGGATACACTTAGTCCCAACGACGAGAAAATTTTTGTTGTCAAAGACAATCTTTTGCGGAGACAATTCACCTACGATGAATGGACAGCTATTTTTCGTGAGGTGATACCGAATTATGAAAAGCGAATATTTGACGAATCACGCGGACGTAAAAGCAAGGAATTATCAGCCTCAGAGAAGAAAAAGCTGAAAAACGGACAGGTGTCCGAATTATCAAAAAAAGCATCGGCAGAGAAAAAATCATCGGCAACAAAAACTTCATTGACACAAGAAATAGCGCAAAAAACAGGGCTGAATGAGCGCACGATTCGGCGTATCAATGAGGCGGCGCGAAAAAATGCGCAGTCTGCTTCTGCAACAAATAACAATCAATCGTCAAGGAAAATAACGCCTAACAGTAAGCAGTCCAAGAAACAAGACTTGCAGGAAAAACAAACTCAAGAAAATATACGTCAAGCAAAAACTTTAGTACGTGAAATTGATGGACTATTATCGAGTATTCCTGAAAAACAACGTTCTAGTGTTATTGCCGGCTTTCAGAAAGTTTTGGCAAAATATACTATTGCTTAACGTTTCATTGTGTAGTCACTCGTTTCAAAAACTTTCATGCGATTACCCTAGCCTTTTGCCCTTGCACCTTGAATTTGTACGTTGTTTTATCGCACGCGAACAAAACAATAGGCTTCCCTTCCATCATGAGAATATGGTGTTGCAATTAACTCCAGTGTGTGAAAAGATGCTTGGTAATCACGGTATAATTCTGCTCCGGTGAGAGTATGCTTGCCGGATTGCAAGGATAGAAGTTTGTAAGTATTATCGGGCTGAAATATCGCTGAAACGAAAACTTCATCAGTGTTAGGAAGCAGCACACCTGCATTTTGGCGTATCATTTTTTGAACTTGTGCTTCGCAAACACGCCATGTAAATATTTTTTGCGCAAAGTGAACAATTTTGTACGCTTGGGCGTTCTGAAGAAGGCGCTATTGCAGGCTATCAATAACCCGAATTTCAACTAAAATAATGCTTCTTTTTCTGCCATTTTCCACCGTCTATTTTTGAGAATTTCAACTAGAAAATGGACAATCTCAACGGGGAATTCATTACTATCTGGGACACAGCCTCTATGAAACTCTACATTAAGTACATGGTCAGTATTCGGTGCAAAATGATTGTAAAATCAGAACTAGATAAATTGGATTTGCTTTATGGTGCAGTGGATTTGGGGGAAGTGGAAATCCATGACAATATAACACCTGAACAACGTGAACGTTTGAAAAATGCTTTATTAAAATTCGGCTTAGAATTGATGGATGATAAAAAATCAATTCTTATAGAAAAAATTAAAAGTGTCATTATTGAAATGGTGCATTATGAGGAGGAGTTACCGAAAGCAAGAAACTCTGATTATTTACGTGAAAAACTCCACTACGATTATACCTACTTAGCAAACCTTTTTTCCGAAGCAACAGGTATTACGATTGAGCATTATATTCTTCTTCATAAAATTGAACGAGTAAAAGAACTGCTTCTATATGATGAACTGAGTTTAACGGAAATCTCCTATCGCCTAAACTATAGTAGTGTAGCCCATTTATCAGCCCAGTTCAAAAAAATTACGGGATTAACTCCTTCCTACTTTAAAAATCTGAAACATAAACGTACCGCTCTTGATGATGTGTGAATGATGTAATTCTTTCCTGCAATTGTGTAATACTTTAGAGTGATAAAAGTATCATTTTTGCGTTGTGGAATTTATTCACATCTGCTTTCTCGCCAGTTGCGAGTTCACTATCCAACGGGAGGAAACCATTATGACCACTTCACCAGAAGTAAAACGAGCCCCTGAAACTAAGGGATCACCCGAAAACAAAGGGAACTGGAATGAGCAGAAAGGGAAGCTCAAAAAGAAATTCCCTATCCTAACGGATAAAGACCTGACGTTTGAAACAGGCAAAAAAGACGTGATGTTTGGCAAACTTCAAGTAAAACTTGGTAAGTCGAAAGAAGAATTGCACAAGATTGTCGAAGCATTGTAAACTTCCGTCTTTTTGAGAACAAGCCGTTTAACGATATACTTGTTAAACGGCTTTTTTTTCTCATATTTTTTGTTGTTCCTAATTCTATACTACCTCATTTTTTATCAAGGAATTTTCGCATGAAAACGATCCGCATTAATATCATTATAGTTGCCTCTATTACACTCATATTCCTATTGGCAATGCCTACCTTAGCTCATTATCAGGCACAAAAAAAGCCGTCAAACCTTGACAAGCGCTTACAAATGATGACTCAAAACCTTTCGCTTACCTCTGAGCAGGTTACGAAAATCCGACCGCTTTTGGAAGCACAAGAAAATGAAAGGAAAAATATCCGACTTGCAAATACAAGCAATCATCATGTGCAACGAAAAGAAGTACGAGCCCGACAAGTAGCAGAAAAAGAGAGTAATCGCCAAGCCAATCGAGGCAATAATGCGACAATGCGGAGAGCTATAGCCGCTTGTGATTCCACTCTTGAGAAAGGAATGGCTATGGTTCTCACAGCAGAGCAGAACAAGAAATTTCTTGATGACTGCAAGAAAAAATAGCAGCAAAGTGGTCTTGAAGAATACGAAATATCATTGGGAAATCGCATACTATTTCAGATGTGGTTTCCCATTTTTTTTGATAAAAAATCGGTAGAAATCGAATAGATAGTTGTAAATGTGTGATTTATACAATTCTTTCCTACAATTGTGTAACACTTGCCACATCAAAAAGCCCCATTTTTGCGCTATGAAATTATTTCATATCTGTTTTCCGCCAGTTTGCGGCAATAATATTCTTTTTAGGAATCAAACACAATGAAAAGCAACGAAGACCTCCAAAAAGACGTGCAGGAAGCCATTAAATGGGAACCCTTACTTCATGCAGCGGAAATTGGTGTTACGGTGAAAGATGGCATAGTAACGCTCACAGGAGTTGTTGATGGTTATGCAAAGAAATTTGAGGCTGAAAATGCAACCAAAAGTGTCTCAGGCGTGAAAGCGGTAGTGGAGAAAATTGAAATTAAGCATAATGAAGCACATAAATTCAAAGATGATTATCAACTTGCTAACGAAATTTTGAATGCTTTGCAGTACCATTGGGAAATTCCCAACGATTCAGTGAAAGTAAAAGTAGAGCAATCGTGGGTTACGTTGGATGGTGAGCTACAGTGGCATTATCAAAAAGAAACTGCAAAAAATACGGTCAAAAACCTTGTTGGTGTACGCGGTGTAACCGATCACATCAAAATAAAAGTTGAAACACACAATGAAATTGAAAAAAAAGATATTGAACGCGCACTTGCTCGTAATTGGTCGGTGGACGAAAGAAATATTCATGTAAGTGTTGCTGCAAACAAGGTAATACTTACAGGTACGGTTCACTCATGGTTTCAAAAAGATGAAGCAGCGCGTATTGCATGGAAAGCACCAGGTGTCTGGGGAGTAGATAATCAGCTTGTCATTGAATCTGATTGAGAGAGAATGACGGTCAAAATAACCTGCTTTGTGAGTACTTGACAGTAATTTACAAACGTCTCATTATCATCCCATCCCATCTAAACATTTTACTATCATGCAAAACGAAACAGCAATAGTTGCTCTCTACCACAATCACGAACAAGCTGAAGATTCAGTGCGACAATTACAAAGAAGTGGTTACGATATGACTAAACTTTCAATCGTAGCAAAAGATTATCATACCGACGAAAATGTCATTGGGTATTACACTGTGGGCGACCGCATGAAAAAATGGGGTGCTATAGGAGCATTTTGGGGTGGGCTGTGGGGTATGCTCTTTGGTTCAGCATTCTTTTTCATTCCGGGTTTTGGTCCTTTGCTTATTGCAGGTCCTTTTGTTTCGTCTCTTGTTGGTGCGTTGGAAGGAGCTGCCACACTTGGTGGATTGAGTGTACTGGGAGCAGCATTAGCCAGCATAGGAATTCCCAAAAATAGTATTCTGGAATATGAAACGGAAGTCAAGGCAGGTAAATTTCTCTTATTGGCACATGGCAATGAACAGGATGTTGAAAATGCCAAACAAACACTCAATCTGCAAGCCCAAGTTACAATGTAACAATATCATTGGTGGACTAATCTTATGAATGCTCAATATTCTCCAAAACACCAGCGTGTCGTACACTTTTGTGGTACAATCGAACGCAATAAAGATGGCGTAACACGAGTTCTGTCGAAAATTCACGATTACAATGTAGATCAAGCAATCGCATCGCTCTTTGTAACTGCTTCTGCGGATGAAAACAGCGAAATGCCGCATATCACTGTGACCGGAATTGATATCCCGCATTACGACGGATATAAACTTTCTATCACACCTGCACGTATAATTCACCGTGAGCTTCGCCAAGAGCAATTTCAGCCGTCTCTTGTGCATCTTCATTCGCCCTGTACGCTCGGAAGAGCAGGGCAAAAAATTTCAAAATGGCTTGATATACCTTGCGTGGCGACGTACCACACCGACTTTCCAAGTTATTTGAAGTACCATGGAGTTTCCCATCTAGAACAGCCTCTCCGTGTTTTCCTTCGGCGGTTTTACAATCGTTGCTATGCGACACTTGTACCTTCCCAATCCTTGAGCCGATCACTACGGGAATCTGGAATTGAAAACATTCACTACATACCGCATGGGGTTGATAATCTTTTTTTTCATCCCAATTTCCGCTCTCAAGCGTGGCGTGATGCAATGCTTGGCGCGAACTCGGATAAAAAAATTATTTTGTATGTCGGGCGTTTGGTATGGGAAAAGAATCTTAAATTTTTGGCAGAACTTGTATCAGATATTTCTGGCGAGCGTACAGATACACAAGTTGTCATTGTTGGCACAGGTCCGGCAGAAAACACCTTACGTGCAATGATGCCCAAGGCTATTTTTCTAGGGTTGAAATCCGGGTACGATCTATCGGAAATTTATGCTTCAAGTGACATCTTTCTCTTTCCTTCTGATACTGAAACTTTTGGTAACGTTACGCTCGAAGCCCTTGCATCAGGACTGCCTTGTGTGGTCGCCGATGCAGGCGGTTCGTCGGATTTGGTATGTCATGGGGCAACAGGATTTGTGATCTGCTCGCAACAACGCAACGATTGGAAAGCAGCTCTGAAAATGCTTCTGGACGATGCACCTAAACGGAAGTCAATAGCCAATGCTGCTTTTGAACAGGCACAAAACTACCGATGGGAAAACATCTTAGCGCAAATGCAAACATTATACACAGGAGTACAGGAAGAATACCAACGGCGGCATACTCAAACGTGCCATTTGGTGCTGATTTCTTCTCCGTTGGCTGTTTCTCCTCCGGCAATATCAAGTGCTTCCTCATATAGTGCATGACCGCAGAAGCTAGTATAAAACATACTTTATGTACTCAATCAATATCCGGACTTTTTACTATGAAAGAATCAACGATAAAACCCACTCAAATTCTCTTAGGCACACTGACAGGTATTGTCGTGGGTGCAATAGCAGGAATATTATTTGCTCCCGCAAAGGGTTCAAAAACACGTAAACAGATTGTAGGGAAAGGTGACGAGTTTGCCGATACCCTCCAAGACAAATTCGATGATTTGGTTGAAACAGTTGAAAAGAAGTATGAAAATAAACGAAATGAAGCTCGCTTGTTTATTGCAACCGGACGGAGCAAATTAGGAAAAGTACAAAACGGCGGTAAAAGCGTGGATGTATGAGAAAAAGAGTAATGATGTCGGTATGACACTTATTATTGGTTTCAGATGAACTCAACTATTATTTGCTGCTCGAATATGAGGATTATATTTAGGACTTTCGCAAAAGTGCATTTTTTAGAGCAAGGAGTCAAGACCTTTTGTTGCTAAGTCCTTATTTAGAAAGGTTTCTTGACCCCTTGCCCGTCAAATTTGCAAAAGTTCTAATATTACTCTTTATGGTAATTATGAAACACTTTACATCGAAAAAGAAGAATGTTTGTCTAATGTCTTTTTTCACCTCTTCCTCGCACAATCTGCTGGAAAGCATCTTTCCAAAGCATGATGATGACTATACCGACAGAGTACAAGAAATTTGGGGTAAACTCATTTGCCATTCTGAGTGATAATGATTTAACGTTTGAAGAAGGCAAAAAAGATGAAATGCTCGGAAAAATCCAAATCCAAATCGGTAAGTCCAAAAAAGAACTGCACAAAATCATTGAATCGTTTTCTAAATCCTCTTTACCTATACTCATACAGAGAAATTATTTAGGTATGACCTCAACGCTCCCAACTACAAAAACTATGAATTTCTTGCCCGCAGTCCCTAGAATGACTAACAATCACCAATACTCAAACACAGAGATACAAACCACCATGCAACATATACCTTACTATTCTTCAGTGGTGTCCGCGCCAAAAGAGAAAACTCGAAAAATACGTGTTTCAGGAACGCGTCGTCTTGTATGCATTATGCAGTACAAAGATACCGAAAGCTCCCTTGATAAGATACCATTTCAAAAACACCATTGATGGTTAATTTTCCTTACTCCCTTCCTTTATGAGAGCCTGCCATGAAAATAGTATCCATTATTCTTTTTTGTATTGCTTTCGTGATTATTATTTCACCACCACTGTTTTCGGAAAATCAGGTGGTTCAACAAAGATTGAATTCAAATAGTGCTTTTGGTAATAATTTTTCAACACAACGGGTTACGGCTTTTTTACGATACCTCGGTCAAAGCAAATCAATACAATTATATACTGGAAGTGAACGACTGAGCAAGTACGCAAGACTAAATCAAGAGAATCGAGAGAAATTTCAAGCCTGTATAACTGCCTGTTCTGATTGCTTGGTCGAGTGCAAAAGTTGTGCTGCTGTTTGTTTGAATGACCGCAATAGCAAGACGATGGCTCGTTGCATACGATTGAATCAAGACTGTGCTGCTATTTGTGCCGTAGCAATGGAATCAATGGCAAGCGGTAGTGAATTTACTATTCGTATTTGTAATCTTTGCATTGATGTTTGTTATGCGTGTGCTATCGAATGTGAGCGGCATACACAAAAGGATCATTGTACACTGTGTGCAGAAGCCTGCCGCAAATGTGCTATCGAATGTATTAAACTGAGCAAAATATAATCAATCATATTTTTTAACCCTTTAATTGACCGTACTATATGAAAAAATTCATTGCTACCTTAATCACAGCTACAACACTTACTTTCGGAGTAGTTTTGATAGGATGTCAATCATCCGAGCAAAAAGTCGAAGATGCCAAAGAGAAAGTGAAAGATGCCAACCAAAATTTGAAGCAAGTACAGAATAATGCTAACACCGAAGCACAAAAACAAGCAAATGCACAAGCATGGAAAACACTGAAAGTTGAATGGGAAAACAAAATCAAAAGTAATGAGGGTATCATCCTCGACCTCAGAGGAGAAATGAAAAAATCGGGAAGAATCTTTGATCCGCTGCTTGAAGGCAGTATCAAAGATCTAGAACAGAAAAATAAAGCAATGAAAATGAGAATAGACGAATATGACAAAAACCAAAGCGATTGGGAATCATTCAAACGCGAATTCTCGCATGATATGGACGGATTGGGCAAAGCGCTTAATGATTTGACGGTGAACAATAAAAAATAAAGACCAAACTTCTATAAACAGTCGAGTTTTCGACTTACCTGATTTACTTTCCTTCGATTATTATGAACCAAATACCGTAAATATCATGGATACCAGCGAAATTGAAAAATCAAAAGCCCACATTACGGTTGAAATTATCGAGTATCTTCCGAATTCTGTGGTTATCAAAACAATCCTGAAAAAATCAACAGGAAATATTACCGTAATGTCGTTTGATAATGGCGAGGGCTTAACCGAGCGTACTACGCCTTTTGATGCCTTTGCCCAAATTATTGATGGCAAAGCAAACATGGTGATTGACGGGGAATCGCATCTCCTCGAAACTGGTCAATCTATTGTCATTCCTGCTCACGCCTCCAGTCTTGTCAAACCAAATGGGCGCTTCAAAATGATCTTTACGGTTATCAAAAGCGGGTATGAGTAATAGTAGCTCTTATCGGTTAATGTACTGACCAACGGCACAACCATTTTTTCAAATAAACAGGTTCAACAATGAAATGCTAGAAGTAAAAAAAGAAGGTATCCTCCTGAGAAAAACGACCCTTGATTTTGAAAACGAAGGCGTACTGAATCCCGCAGCAATACGCGAGGGCGAAGAAGTTCACTTGTTTTATCGTGCGGTGCGGAAGGGGAATCATTCCAGTATAGGGTATTGTCGGCTTAAAGGACCTCTCACCGTCATAGAGCGCTATGAAGCGCCCGTGCTGTTCCCGCAGCATGACTATGAATCGCATGGAGTGGAAGATCCACGAATTACCAAGATTGATAACCTCTATTATCTTACCTATACCGCCTACGACGGCATCAACGCTCTGGGAGCATTAGCCACATCAAAAGACCTGATTCATTGGGAAAAGAAAGGGTTGATTGTTCCACAAATCACGTACATAGAATTTAGCCAGCTTGTCGAAGCGAAGGGGGTAATCAATCCGAAATATTTACTCTATAATGAACACAAACGTACCCTTGAAAGCCAACGAAAAGGGGTATTTCTCTGGGATAAAAATCTCATTTTTTTTCCTCGAAGAATACAAGGCAAACTTTGTTTTTTGCATCGCATCAAACCGGATATTCAAATTATTGTGCTGGTGAATGATTTGAAGGAATTAAACCCCGCATTTTGGCAGGACTATTTTCGCCATTTCGATGAATGTATCGTGCTTTCGCCGAAGTACGACCATGAAATCAATTATATCGGCGGAGGCTGTCCGCCCATAGAAACAGTGCATGGGTGGTTGATGATTTATCACGGTGTGCATGATAGCATCAAAGGCTACGTGTACTCGGCGTGTGCGGCGTTATTGGATTTGGAAAATCCTCAAAAAGAACTTTCTCGTTTACCGTACCCGCTTTTCACACCAGAAAAAGAGTGGGAATTAAAAGGCGAAGTAAATAACGTCTGCTTTCCAACCGGTGCAGTCGTCTTTGGAGATACGCTGCACATTTACTACGGAGCCGCCGATGAGCGCATTGCGACTGCTTCGGTGAGTTTGTCAGCACTTTTGGCAGAATTGCTGTCATTTGTTCCATAAAAAACGTTCCTTGCATTCAATCTGCTTTATTATGCTCCGTTACCCAAACTTTCTTCTTGTTACCGTTTTCTGCGTTGTGGCCTGTGGTAAGCCTACGGAAACAGTTCGCCCCAAACTGGAAGCGATTACTGAATCAGTCTATGCTTCGGGGTTTATCAAAAGCAGAAATCAATACGAAGTGTTTTCAACGGTCGGCGGGCTTATTCAGAAAATGGCAGTCAAAGAAGGTGATCTTGTACGGGTGGGTGACACGCTTTTTGTGATTAAAAACGAAAGCTCCAAATTCAACGCCGCAAATGCAAAACTAGCCTCCGATTTTGCCACGCGCAACACCAGTGGCGACCAAATGAATGAACTCAGAGGTACAGTAGAAACAAGCAAAAGCGTCATGGCAAATGATTCTTTGACGCTCTCGCGGAAACGTATTCTTTTAGCGCAAGGAGCAATTACCAAAGTAGAATTTGAACAAAGTGATTTGGCGTATAAAAATTCCTCCAATAATCACCGAGCAGCCATTTCGCGCTACAAAAATCTGCAAAAACAGCTTGGGTTTGCCGCCGCGCAAAGTAGTAAACTGCTTTCGATTAGTAACTCAATGGCGCAGGATTACGTGATTCGTAGCCAAACATCGGGGCGTGTCTATAGCATTGCCAAAGAAGTCGGTGAGATTGTGAATATTCAAAATGCAGTAGCAATTATTGGTCGCGCCGATGACTTTATCGTGGAATTACAAATTGATGAAAATGATATTGTCCGCATCCGCAAAGGTCTGCTTGTCCTCCTAACGCTTGATAGCTACAAAGGCGAAGTTTTTGAGGCAGAAGTGTCGCAAATTGACCCGATAATGAACGAGCGAACACGTACTTTTACTATCGAAGCCGAATTTACCAAGCGCCCGCCTGTGCTGTACCCGAATTTGACAACCGAAGCAAACGTGGTCATTCACCGAAAAGCCCAAACGCTCACCATTCCAAGAGCATATCTGGTGAATGATTCGTTGGTCATGTTGGAAAACAAACAACAACGCGCTGTCGTGGTTGGTCTGAAAGATTACATCAAAGCCGAGATTCTGAACGGTCTTGATACAAATACCACACTTGTCAAGCCAAGCAAATGAATTACAAACTTATCGCAGACATAGCTCAATCGTTGCTTTTGGCGCGGTGGCGGCAGTCGCTGGTGGCGGCTGTGGGTGTTACCTTCAGTATCACGATGTTTATTGCGCTCTTGGGGTTTATGAATGGTTTGAATGATCTGCTCGACGGGTTGATTTTGAATAGAACCTCGCACGTGCGGCTTTTTAACGAAATCAAACCGAATCAGCATCAACCCGTTAGCATTGCCGCTGATTTTCAGCAGAGCCATAATTTTATTCAATCCGTCAAATCCAGTGGCAGCCGACCGGAAATTTACAATAGTGCCGCAATTATGGAGGCAGTCAAAGCGGATTCCCGTGTGTTAGGTATCGCGCCCAAAATCACGACTCCGGTTTTGTATAATTCAGGCGCAATTGATATTACTGGCAGTGTCAGTGGTATTGATGTTGTCGCCGAAAGTAAACTGTTTTTCTTCAAAACCTACGTTACCAAAGGCGAAGCAATGGATTTGAAAAACGTCGCCAATAGCATTATTCTGGGCAAAGGCGTTGCGACGAGATTACTGGCGGAAGTAGGCGATGTCGTGCAGGTAACAACCTCCAAAGGCGACCGATTGTCGCTCAAGGTTGTCGGTTTGTTTCAATCCGGTATTCAAGACTTGGACAGAGTGCAGAGTTTTGCTTCGCTTGCTACCGCTCAAAAGCTGCTTGGCAAGCCAAACAGCTACGTTACTGATATTCAAATCAAACTGAACGATCTCGCGCTTGCTCCTGCTGTTGCCAGAGAATACACACAGATTTTTCAAGCTGATGCGGAGGATATTCAAACGGCAAATTCGCAGTTTGAGACGGGGAGTTTTGTGCGCACACTTATTTCGTATGTCGTTGGAATTACACTGTTGGTGGTTGCCGGATTCGGTATTTACAATATTCTCAACATGATGATTTACGAAAAAATGGACACGATTGCTATTCTGAAAGCCATTGGTTTTTCGGGAAGTGATGTACGGAACATTTTTTTGAGTATAGCTCTTTCTATCGGCGTTCTGGGCGGCTTGTCGGGCTTATTGTTTGGTTTGATAGGCTCATTACTTATTGGAATCATTCCTTTCAATACTGCTTCGCTGCCGACCATCAAGACCTATCCGGTGAACTACAATCCCATTTTTTATCTGATTGGTATTGTGTTCGCACTGATTACCACTTTTTTGGCGGGTTTATTTCCGGCGAGAAAAGCGAGTAAGGTTGATCCTGTCGTCATTATTCGGGGCAAATAAATGGCTGATACTGTTATTTCACCCGTGCTTCAAGCAAGCGGAATTAGTAAATCGTTCAACGATCCAGTAACGGTCAAGGTTTTGAAGAACGTGAGTTTATCGGTGAGTAAAGGGGAGTTTGTTGCTATTACCGGAAAATCAGGGTGTGGGAAATCCACGCTGTTGTACATCCTCTCGACGATGGACACGGAGTATGACGGAGAATTGCGGATAGACGGGGAAGTAATGCGTGGCAAAAGCGAAAGCGAACTTGCCCTCGTTCGGAATAAAAAAATTGGTTTTGTGTTTCAATTTCATTATCTGCTCAATGAATTTACGGTGTTGAAAAATGTGATGTTGCCCGGATTAAAGTTGCAAGAATACGAAGCCGCCGAACTCGAACACCGCGCAATGGAACGCCTCAAAACTCTCGGTATCGAAGGCTTGGCAATGAAAAAAGCGAACCAGCTTTCGGGTGGTGAAAAGCAACGGGTGGCGGTAGCACGAGCATTAAGCACTGACCCGATTATTCTTATGGGTGACGAGCCGACAGGCAATCTGGACAAAAAAAATAGCGATATCGTGTTTGATATTTTCAAGCAATTATCGGAAGAATTGAAGCAGACACTACTTATCGTTACGCATGACCAAACTTTTGCCGATAAGATGAATCGGATTATCGAAATGGAAGACGGTACAATCATCAAACAATGACATTCTCTATTAATCTATTACTGAGAGAGCTATGAATAAAGAAACCCTATCCCACGAAAACGATGTGCAAACGCCACCATCACTTGTACAAGGTACTTTAGTGAATGGCTTTGCCCAAAATGGTGCTGCAACCAATGGTAGTGCAAAGAATGGTCATTATCCGTCCGTGCAACCTCTTTATCCCACACCTGATAAAAAGATAGTTGCTAAAGCATTACCCGAAATTCTTTTCATTACCTCCTACCCGCCGCGTGAGTGTGGTATTGCGACGTATTCGCAGGATTTATTAGCAGCACTCAATAAGCAGTTCCGCAATTCTTTTTCGCTCAAAGTTTGCGCATTAGAATCCGGCGGCGTTCATCTTTCTTATCCCGATGAAGTGAAATATATCCTCAATACCAGTGATTCCAACAAGTTTGCTGAATTAGCCAACACGATTAATCTCGATACAAATATTGAGTATGTGGTTGTGCAACATGAATTCGGATTTTTCCAGCAGGCAGATAGAGACGCGCTTGTCCAATTCTTGTACTGGCTCACCAAACCTACGGTAATCGAATTTCATACGGTATTGCCGATGCCTGATAGCAGTCTGAGAACCAAAGTGCGTAGTATGGCGGCAGCCTGCGATGCTGTTGTGGTGATGACTCGCACATCAGCGATGATACTTCATAATGATTACGGTGTATTGTCCGAAAAAATTGTCATTATTCCCCATGGGACACATTTAGTGCCGCATTTGGGTAAAGAATATCTCAAAACAAAATATAATCTCTCCTCAAGAAAAATTCTTTCTACCTTTGGTTTACTGAGTTCAGGTAAAAGTATAGAAACGACGCTAAATTCACTGCCGAGTATTATTGCTGAGAATCCTGATGTGTTATTTCTTATTATTGGCAAAACACATCCGAGCGTTGTGCAGGCGGAAGGAGAAACATACCGAATGATGCTGGAACAGAAGATTGCCGATTTGGGTCTTGAGTATCATGTACAATTTATCAATCGGTATCTTCCGTTGCAGGAACTCCTTGAATATTTGCAACTTACTGATATTTACCTTTTTACGTCAAGAGACCCCAATCAAGCTGTTAGTGGGACATTCTCTTACGCAATGAGTTGTGGTTGTCCGATTATTTCTACGCCGATTCCTCATGCGCAAGAAATGCTTTCAGAAGAAACAGGTATAATCATTGATTTTGAAAATTCACAACAATTAGCACATGGTGTCAATCACCTCATGGGCAATCAAGAGCTATGTAGAAAATTGATTTCCAATACTTTACAGCATATTATTTCAACGGCGTGGGAGAATTCTGCTATTGCACATGCTTTGCTTCTCAAAGAAATTGCCCAAAATAATTATGTTGCCAAGACATCATCTGGAAAAATCAAAGCCCTATTTCATAACAGTAAACCACACCGTAAGGAAATATCGTTGGAATACCGCCTTCCTCCAATTAATCTTGATCACATAAAAAAAATGACGGATGAAATGGGTATTATCCAATTTGCCAATATCAATCAACCCGATAAGAAATCCGGTTATACCCTTGATGATAACGCACGGGCATTAGTGGCTATGTGCATGCATTACAAATTAACAGGCAATAGGCAAGATTTAAATGATATTCGTACATACTTGAATTTTCTCTACTTTTGCCAACAGAGTAATGGTAATTTTTTTAATTATGTTGGTGAGAACAAACGCTTTACGGCACAAAATGCAACAAATAATCTTGCCGACGCTCACGGGCGGGCTATTTGGGCATTAGGTTACTGTATTTCATGCAAGACGATATTGCCACAGAGTCTTGTTGCACTTGCTGAATGGATGTTACAGCGCTCTTTGCCCAATTTGGGCTTAATTCATTCGACTCGTGCAATGGCATTTGCTATTAAGGGGCTTTATTACAGCAACCTTGAGAAAAAACTGCCTTTTACTTCTATGCTTATCAATATATTAGCGTATAGGCTTCTTCAGATGTTTCGCCACGAATCTACCCACGATTGGCAGTGGTATGAAAGCTATCTGACGTATGCCAATAGTGTCATACCGGAAGCAATGCTCTGTGCGTGGTTGGAAACAGGCGAAATTGCCTTCAAAATGACTGCAAAATCATCATTCGATTTCTTGTTGTCATTGACGTTCAATGATAAGGAAATTACTGTTATCTCTAATCAACATTGGTTGCACAAAGGGGAAGAGCAAACTGCCCGTTATGGGGAGCAGCCAATTGATGTAGCATACACGATTCTCGCCTTACGCAGATTCTACGATGTATTTAAGGAAGAACATTATTCACACAAAATGACGACGGCATTCAATTGGTTTTTGGGAAATAATCATTTGCACCAAATTATATACAATCCTTGTACAGGCGGATGCTACGACGGTTTAGAAGAAACACAGGTCAATCTTAATCAAGGTGCCGAATCAACCATTTGTTATCTCTTGGCGCGATTGACCGTTGAAAAGCATAATCAAATAGCACAAGAAAATGTGTTATTATTTCGATAGCAACGGAAAAGCAAGTGTTCGCACCTTTGCCCACAAATGTTTCTTTTTTTTGCATAACCCCGAAGAACGAACTTCCATTTGTACTCCATGTGTGTAAAAATTACAAGACCACTGTGGTTGTATGCCATACAACCTCATTCGTGCCCCCTCAGTTTTTGCCAAAACTCCACCATATTCCAATATTTCTTTTATGAGTACTACTGAGTTACAACAAGAATCAACTGCCAACAATGCGATTTTGAATACGATTCATGCAATCGTCTGGGAGGCTGATGCAGCAACGCTTCAGCATACGTACGTCAGTACTGCTGCCGAGCGAATATTGGGGTATCCGTGCAAGCAATGGAGAGAAGAACCAGATTTTTGGCAGAATCATATTCATCCTGACGAGCGTGCAGCGACGCTAGAGCATTGTTTTACTGCTATAGCTACAATGCAAAACTATGATATTCGCTATCGTTTTATCAAAGCCGATGGCGGAATAGTCTGGTTGCGCGATATTGTTACGATGTTGGTGGATGATAACAAGCCATTGACTCTCAATGGCGTAACGGTGGATATTACCAGCGAAAAGCAAACAGCGGATGAATTGCACAGTGTCGAAGCGAATTTCCGCAGTGCTGTGAACACACTTACCGATGGTATTATCCTTCAGAGTAGCGATTCTACAATCATTTTTTGCAACCCACGTGCAGAAGAAATACTTGGAATGACCGCCGATCAAATGTCGGGTCGAACTTCTCTCGACCCCCGTTGGCAAGCCATACACGAGGATGGCTCGCCGTTTCCAGGAGAAACGCATCCTGTAATTCAAACGCTTCGCACAGGTAAGGCGCATTACAACGTTGTGATGGGCGTACACAAGCCAGACAGTACGCTTACTTGGATAGTTATCAATTCTCAGCCGATTCTGTACGACGTGTTGTCACAAAACTCAGGTGTGGTAGCATCGTTTACCGATATTACGCAGCAAAAGGAACGGGAAGAGCAGTATCGCTTATTGGCGAATAATTCTCTGGATTTGATAACACTACACATTCCTGAGGTCGGTTACACGTATCTCAGCCCTTCTATCGGAAGACTGCTTGGTTACACGCCTGAAGAACTTTTGGGTACATCTCCCTACGACATTGTGCATCCCGACGACAAAGAACTAATGCAGCTCAAAATCCAGAATCATGTTGAACAACAATTACCGATCATTAACGTTGTATGCCGACTTCGCCACAAAGACGGTAGCTATCGTTGGGTAGAAAGCAACATCAAACTGATTCTCTCGAAAGATACGAAGGGCGTTCTCGCCTTGCAAACAGCAGCACGCGATATTACCGACCGAATGCAGATGCAGAACGAACTCAATATGCTAAATCAAACACTGGAACAGCGCGTTACAGAGCGAACACATCAACTCGTACTTTTGAATAACGAGAAAAATGAGTTTTTGGGCATAGCCGCGCATGACCTCAAGAATCCACTTTCAGGCATTCTCTCGAGTGCTGACCTTTTGAAACGCTATATTCCCGATGATGTAAAAGCGAATCGTCTCGTAGAGATTATTGTCAGTGCAAGTAATCGAATGTTGGATATTATCACCAATTTATTGGATGTAAACCGCATAGAACAAGGTTTGGTGAGCCTAAATATTCAGTCAGTTAGTGTAGAAATATTGGATCATATTGTCGAAGAATATCGCATCAATGCTGCCCAGAAAGGCATTGTGATTAACTATGACAGCCCTGAACAGGTGGAATTATGGGTACTTGCCGACAAAGAAGCAATGCAGCAAATTTTCGAGAATATTCTCTCTAATGCTGTAAAGTACTCACCACAATGGAAAACAATCTGGGTACGCGTTACAAAGAACACCGATGCTGAAGATCACGTGATACGTGTGGAAGTACAAGATGAAGGACAAGGATTCAGCGACGAAGATAAAAAACGTTTATTCGGTAAATTTGCACGACTTTCAGCACGACCAACGGGCGGCGAAAACTCAACTGGTTTGGGGCTGTCTATTGTGAAAAAACTCGTAGAATTACAGCAAGGGCGGGTGTGGTGCGAAAGCGAGATGGGACGAGGTGCAACGTTTATTGTTGAGTTACCGAGCGCGGGAGGTGCTGACGCTTGAGAACAAGCATTCAGGCAATAATGGAAGGAAAACAATGCAAGAAAATTGAAGTGCGAAATTTATTTCGTGGAAAAGAAAAAAATTATTCATTCACTTTTTACAACTACTTAATTAAGGTCTTTCTATGAAAGCAAATATTGGTATTACCCAAAAAAATCTCCATGAAGTCGCTTTGGAGCTCAATAAAGCACTTGCCGACGAGGTCGTGCTGTACATCAAAACACGCAATTATCATTGGAACGTCGAAGGCGATAGTTTTATGGAAATGCACAAATTTTACGAATCACAGTACGAACAGATAGACGTATTTATGGACGATGTTGCCGAGCGCATTCGCTTTATCGGGCATTACAGCGAAGCACGCTTGACGGATTATCTCAAACTCACGCATCTGAGCGAACCGCAATACACGACGAGTCGCAAAGAACAGCTCAACAATCTGCTCATAGACCATGAAGCCATTATTATGAATCTTCGCGGTTTAATTACCACCATAGGCGAAAAGCACAAAGATTTGGGGTCGGCTGATTTTGTGACGGGCTTGATGGAAAAGCACGAAAAAATGGCGTGGATGATTCGCTCATACTCGAAATAGAAAGGACACAATACAAATGAAAACCAACATTCTTAAAATCACATTGCTATCCTTGTTAGGCGTTTTTGTGGTTATGCAATTTTTTGTTGTGAGCCATACCAATCCGCCAATTTTACAAGAACCTAACTGGGACTCTCCGCAAACACGCGAATATGCCAAACGTGCTTGTTACGATTGCCACAGCAATGAGACCGCCTATCCTTGGTACACCTACGTTGCACCTGTATCATGGATAACTCAAAACCACATTACCAAAGGAAGAGAAAAGGTCAATTTCTCGGAATCAGCGAGGAAGCAAGAAACGGACGAATGTGCTGAAACAGTCATCAATGGTGAAATGCCAACGAAAGATTATCCCATCATTCATGCCGACGCACGACTTTCTCAGTCAGAAACTGACCAGTTTATTGCAGGTCTTACCAAAACCTTTGGCAAAAAAAGCAAAAAGGAATCGGAAGAAAAAGAGACTCACAAATGAGTATCCCCCAAGCAGCAGGCACTTCGACAGAAATTCCGGCGTTCAAAGGACTGCCGAGTGCAGAAGTGGAGCAAAATCGCGCCCTACACGGCACAAACGTATTGTACCGACACCGGCGCGAAAGCAAAGCGGCTCTCCTTCTCAAAATACTTCGTGAACCGATGTTCTTGCTTTTGCTTGTTGGGTGTGCAGTGTACTTTTTCACCGGCAAGTACGAAGAAGGCATCATGTTGTCCGTCGCTCTATGTTTGGTGGCAGGGTTATCGTTTTACCAAGAAGCGAAAAGTGAAAATGCGCTCAGTGCATTACGAAAACTCTCTCAGCCACGAACCAATGTCATACGCAATGGAAAAGTATCTGACATTTCCAGTGAAGAGGTTGTCGTTGGCGATGTGGTAATCGTCATAGAAGGTGAACAGCTCGTCGCAGATGGTGTTATCCTGCAAGCCAACGACCTCACCATTGATGAATCTATCCTGACGGGTGAATCGTTTGTCATTGTAAAATCTGCGCAAGAACAATCTGCGCAAGAACAATCGGTGAAAGAAGACGATAGCAACATTCTTCGAGCAGGAACAACGGTAACAACAGGCAAAGGATATATGCGTGTTACTGCTGTTGGGAGCAGCACAGAATTAGGACGTTTAGGCAAATCGCTTGAAGAAATCATTATAGAAAAGACACCACTGCAAAAGCAAGTCCAATCCTTTGTCGGAAAATTGGCTCTTGCCGGCGGTGGGGCTTTTTTACTCGTGTTGTTGTACACGTATTGGGAAACACGCAGTTTTATTCAAAGTATTCTCAGTGCTTTAACGATGGCAATGTCAGTGCTGCCGGAAGAAATTCCCGTAGCACTTTCTTCGTTTATGGCACTCGGAGCATACCGAATGATGAAGGAAAATATTCTTGTTAAACAACCACAAACGGTCGAAACGCTTGGCTCGGCAACGGTGATTTGTACCGACAAAACCGGTACGCTCACTGAAAATCGGATGACGCTTACCCACGTTTATGATGCTGCGCAAAAAGCAATCGTCCTGTGCAACGACTACACAAAACTTGTCCCATCCACGCAGCGCGTCGTTAGTTATTCAATGTGGGCAAGCGAACCCAAGCCATTCGACCAGATGGAAATAGCAATTCACACGGCATATTCGGCAATGACAAAGGCGGCAACAACAGATGAGCGACCTTCATACTCCCTTGTTCACGAGTACCCGCTTTCTGGTAAACCGCCGTCCATGACGCACGTGTTTGCCGATACTGCGGGGAACAAGCATATCGCTTGCAAAGGTGCGCCCGAAGCCGTGTTTGCAATGGCGCACTTGTCGGAAGAAGAAATTGCGCTCGTTATGAAGATTGTGTCAGAATTTGCATCGCAGGGGCTACGGGTGTTGGGGGTGGCAAGCGCAACGTTTGAGGGCAATGATTTCCCCGAACTGCACAGCGCATTCTCGTGGACATTTGAAGGATTAGTCGCCTTCCAAGACCCACCGAAGGCGAACATCCGTGCGGCAATTCAGGATTTGCACCGTGCAGGCATTGGCGTAAAAATTATCACGGGCGATTACAAAGAAACCGCTTCGTACATTGCCAAAGCAGTTGGTATTACCAATGCTGACCGCAGTACAAACGGGGTGCGCATAATGGAAATGACCGACGATGAACTGAAAGGCGAAGTACGCGAAACGAATATTTTTGCGCGAATGTTTCCCGAAGCAAAACTGCGCGTTATCAACGCCCTGAAAGCAAACGATGATGTCGTAGCCATGACGGGCGACGGCGTGAACGACGGACCCGCTTTGAAAGCCGCACACATAGGTATTGCAATGGGCAAACGCGGCACGGAAATCGCTAAACAAGCCGCTTCGATGGTGCTTTTGGACGACGACATTGCAAAAATGGTGAATGCTGTTGCGATGGGGCGACGCATCTACGCTAATCTCAAAAAGTCCATTCAGTATATTATTTCCATTCACATCCCGATTATTGCTGTGGTAACCATACCACTCATATTAAACTGGAAGTTTCACGATGTCTTTACGCCGATTCATATTATTATCCTCGAACTTATCATGGGACCAACGTGTTCGATTGTCTTTGAAAATGAGCCGATAGAGCCGAACGCAATGCAGCAGCCACCCCGTAAGTCAAGCAGTACATTCTTTACGTGGAGTGAACTATCGGTGAGCATCGTTCAGGGCTGTATTATTGCTGCGGCTGTGCTGGGCGTGTTGTGGTTTGCTATCGAAACAAATTTGTCGGACGATACAGCACGAACACTGGTTTTTAGCACACTCGCATTTGCAAACATTTTTCTTACCCTTGTTAATCGCTCCTCGACAGCGCCGCTTACCCAAACGCTCCGAACAAGGAATAATGTACTGCCCATAGCAGTCGGTATCATGCTTGCCATTCTTCTTATGAGTTATTATGTACCATTCATTCGGGATGTATTTCGCTTTGCCGTGCCGACCACCACGCAAATAGGAATCTGCCTTGGTGTGGCAGCCCTAAGCGTTCTTTGGATTGAAGGCAAAAAAATGATTCAACGCCACCCCTAGGCAATTGATACGAGCATAATGTTACTGTGACGACACTGTTTTTTTACATAACCCTACTTCAGGGAAATGTGGCAATTACATAATTCTTTTTAAGAATTGTGTAAGGACTTAGCTAACAATAGACCGTACCTTTGTGATGGTACGAATCCAGCAACATTATTAAAAATACCATCATGCCAAAACCACACATCATTATTCTCGGTTGTAATTTTGCAGGACTTACCACAGCCAGGTACATTCATGCTGTTGTAAAAGATAAAGCAGATATCACCATCATTGACCGTAAATCGCTGCTCACATTTGTTCCGAACATCCCCATGCAGGTTTTGGCAAACATCAATCCAGCCATTGACTTGCAGTATAAATTCATGCTGTTTTTAGAACATGACGGCAGTGAGTTTATTCAAGCCGAAGTAACTGCTATAGACCCTGATACAAATACCGTTTATTATCAACCCAACGAACGCCTTGGTCATCCGATAAGAAAAATACCGTACGATTATGTCGTCGTAGCATTAGGCAATCGGTTAGCGTATGATACAATAGAAGGCTTTAGCGAAAACGGGCATAGCGTAACGGATGTTTTTCTTGGTAATCGCTTGCGGAATTACCTCCACAAAGAATACAAAGGTGGACCCATTGCTATTACCTCAGATATCTTTCATCAAGGCAAAAGCAATAGGTTACCTCAAAATATGCCTGTTGCTCTAACCGCTTGCGAAGGTCCACCGGTAGAAATGGCCTTTTCTCTCGCACATTGGTTAGAGAAAAATCAGAAAGGAAAAGCCTCAACCATTTTTCTTTCCACACCAGCTAAAATAATTGCTGAAGATGCAGGTGAAAGCATTCTGAATCAACTTCTGCCTATGATGGGCAACATGGGATACCATTATCAAGCAAATACCAATGGAATAAAAAAGATATATGACGGCGGTATAGAATTTAATGATGGTTCCTCGCAAGAAGCGGAAGTGACAATTGTTTTTCCCGACTGGCAAGCGCATGATTTCTTAAAAGAATTACCCTTTACCGACGACATGGGTTTTGTGATTACCGATTTATATATGCGCAATCCAGACTATAAAAACATTTTTGCCGTAGGCGATGCAGCTTCTATTACTGTTCCGAAAATTGGTTCATTGGGTCACATGGAAGCCGAAGTTTTAGCCAATACGCTGGGGAAAGAATTGGGCTTGATAAAAGGAGATGTCAAACCAATGGAATTTGAACTTTTGTGTATGGGCGATATGGGTGGTATCAAAGGCTTTTATATGCGAACGAATGAGTGGTGGGGCGGGAAAGAAAGTCATCTCGAAATGGGCGTTACTCCTTATGCGTTGAAAATGGGTTTTAAGCAAATGTATTATACGCTGGGTGGAAAAATTCCACATTGGGGTTTAGCCATGAGCGAGGTTGTGGCAGATCATACCTTCATTTAAATAGGCAATCACATGAGCTTTTTCAATTCAAAAATAATTACAGCTACCACAATGCAAGCCACCCGATTAAAAGTTGAAGAGGCTTTAAAAACGGAAGGGTTTGGCGTGCTCACCGAAATTGATATTCAAGCAACGATGAAGAAGAAATTGGACAAGGATTATTTACCGCATCTTCTTTTGGGTGTCTGCAATCCTGCTTTTGCAGACAACGTACTTTCTGTAGATCAACATATCAGTTTGATGCTACCATGTAATGTAACAATTCGTGAGATAGGGAATGACGAAATTGAAGTAGCCATTATTAATCCCTTAGAAGCCATGAAGGCAATTGACAACCCCAGTATTGTAGCGTATGCCAAGGAAGTAAGTGAAAAATTACATCGGGCATTGGAATATATTTAGTCTGGCTCAAGAAATCACACTATCCAAGCGAATGTACAAACGCAGAAACTCAAGTACATATCCTCGCGCCAAAGCCTGCCTTTGCGCTTAAAAAGAAAAAAGCACCATCTATATTACATCCCTTACTACACTCCTTATTCTTAGCATTGGAACACTCAAGTAAACGGCGTTTCGGTTGCCTATTTCTCTATTCGGGATTGGCTGATGGCTTCCGGCTATGTGTTCACGGATGCCGTGTGTGTAGTCAAGCAAAAGTTTGTATCTTGGGACAAACCATTGACCAAAACCTTTTTCCTAACGACGACTCCGTAGGGCAACAAATACGCCTTCGCAACGTGCCATTCAAAATAATAGGACTACTTTCGGAGAAAGGGCAGAGCGAAAGCGAAACCGACCAAGACGACCGACCCATTCAGCACATACTCTGCAAAGCCATGAACGAAAACCAAATGAATGAGGCAAACAAGGAAATTCACAGCCACATGAAAACAAGCACTCATCCCTTATTGCAAATCACGGTCATTTATGTCGCTACGACGTTGTTTCTTGTTGCGCTTTCTATCTATACATTTATCCAAATACGGAATTTGATTGATTCTTCTGAAATACTCAGTCATACACATCAAGTCAAACAATCACTACAAAAAATATTGACCACCATTACCGAAGCAGAATCCAATAAACGGGGGTTTCTTTTAACCAAAGATTCGGTATTCCTACAAAAAAGAGTATTTGCACTGTATAGCCTGAGTAATCAAGAACGCTCCTTAGATAGCCTGCTAGAAAAGAATACCGAACAAGAACGTAATTTCAAGCAACTACAAAGAATTATTCATAGACGAGAGATCAGTCTCAACGATATACCAAGCGGACGAAAACCCTTTCGAGTACAATATGAAATACAACCGAATATCCGCGAGGAAATACAACTGATGGATAGCGTCCGAGAGCAGATTGAAACAATGATGAGTATAGAAACTCATCATTTTATTCTCGGACGACAGCAATTTGTCCAGCGCTCATTTATTACGCCACTTTTGATTATTGTCTTTTTTCTGGGTGCTTTGCTGATACTACTTATATCCTACCTCAAGCTACAAAGTGAGTTGCGATATTCACACCAATTACTGGAACAGCTCTTGTTGCAAAAAGAAGAAAAAGAACAACGAGCAACGGAATTAGTTACTGCCAATCAAGAGCTTATGTTCCAAAGTGCCGAAAGAGAAAAACGAGCAGAAGAGTTTATTGCTGCTAATGAAGGGCTTATGTTCCAAAGTGCTGAAAAAGAAAAACGGGCGGCGGAATTAGCCATTGCCAATAAAGAATTACTTATTCAAAGTCAAGAGAAGGAAAAACGTACCGTAGAATTGCTCATCGCTAATAGAGACCTCCAACTCTTTACCCAGATTTCCAGCCATGATTTGAAAGAACCTCTGCGAAAACTACAAATGGCGGCATCCCGCATCAGCAATGAGGATTACGACAATCTTTCCGAAAAAGGTAAAGGCTTTTTCAGTAGTATGCGTGATGCTGCAAGCACGATGCAAACACTCATTGACGACTTAATTACCTATTCCGAAACGAACAGAGAAGAGCGCACATTTGTCAAAACCGATCTTCGCACAATCGTTGAAGAAGTGCTTCATGGTTTGCGAGAACGCATAGAATCCAAACAAGCCGTCATAGAAATTGGCAATCTCTGCGAAGTAGGCATTATACCTTTTCAATTTCGCCAACTCATGCACAATATTCTCGGTAATGCGCTCAAATTTTCTCAACCGGGAGTGCCGCCGCTTATCATCATCAAAGGAAGAACGGTAAAAGGAAGTATATTACAGAAAGAGCTACAAAGCACGATGCAGGGCAACAGTGCTGTACAAAAATTTCTTTCTGACGAAACATACTGCCACATCAGTATTTCGGACAACGGAATAGGTTTTGAACCGGAGTACAACGAAAGGATATTTGAAGTCTTCCAACGCTTACACGGAAAAGAGGAATACAAAGGCACGGGTATCGGGCTGGCTATCGTCAAAAGAATTATTGAAAATCACAACGGTATCATTACTGCCACCGGCGCACTGAATGTAGGAGCAAGGTTCGATATTTATCTTCCTCATCAAAAACCGTAAACCTTTATGTATTATCAACCGCTCCATATCGTTATCGCCGACGACGACGAAAGCGACTGCATGAATTTTACGGATGCGTTGCAAGAATTACGCATTAAAACTACCGTTCATACACTCAAAGACGGTATAGAACTGATGCACTATCTTGAAGATGAAACGATGCCATTACCGGGGCTTCTTTTTTTGGATCTGAATATGCCACGCAAAAACGGGTTGGAATGTTTGAAAGAAATACGCAAAAGCGAAAAGTTGCGCATGATTTCGGTGGCAATTTATTCTACCTCCTCATCTGAAAAAGACATTGAAGAAACATTTGTTCAAGGAGCGAATGTCTATATCAAAAAGCCGAATGATTTTGGGAAATTAAAGCAAGCACTCGGCAAAATTATTGAGCAAGCCCACGTTTACCGCGACCCTCCGTTTAATTTACACAATTTTATTTTCAGGATTTAATGGCACCAAACGATGAATACACTTCCCGACGTTTTGACGCAATTTCGCACTACGCCTGAAGGTCTTGCGGCGAATGATGCCCGTGAACGCCTGAAAGAGTACGGTTTCAACGAAATGGCGACCATCAAACACTCGTCGCTCGTGGTGCGTTTTTTGAAACTCTTTGTTAATCCGCTTGCACTGATTCTGCTCATTGCCGCCGTTGTGACGGGTATTCTGGGCGATACGGTGAATGCGGCAATTATCATCACCATTGTTATTCTGAGCGCAGTGCTGGATTTTGTGCAAACGCTCCGTTCGCAAAATGCCGCCGACAAACTCCACAATCAGGTTTCTCCCACTGCCACCGCCTTGCGTGATGGCAAAGAAACCGAAGTCCCGCGCCGCGAAATCGTGCCGGGCGATGTGGTACGGTTGTTTGCCGGAGACCTTGTGCCAGCCGATGCCCGCCTCATCGAATCCCGCGACTTGCACGTCAATGAAGCCGCACTCACGGGCGAATCGCTCCCCGCCGAAAAAGAAGCGAAACACGACGACACCGCACAGAACACGGTCTATCTCGGTACATCCGTCGTAAGCGGCACTGCGACTGCCCTTGTGATAGCTACGGGCGCACAAACGCAATTTGGCGACATTGCTGCGAGATTAGCAAAAAAAGCACCGGAAACAGATTTTGAGCGCGGCACGAAGAGCTTTGGCTATTTTATCATGCAAACCGTGTTTGTTCTGGTAATGTTTGTGGTGGTCATTAGCGTTGCTTTTCGCAAAGATACCTTTGAATCGGTACTCTTTGCTGTTGCCCTTGCTGTGGGGCTTACGCCGGAATTTTTACCGATGATTACGACCGTTACGCTCGGCGTGGGCGCGATACGAATGTCCAAAAAGAAGGTCATCGTCAAAAATCTCGCTTCTATCCAGAATTTCGGCAGTATGGATATACTTTGCAGCGACAAAACCGGTACGCTCACCAGTGGCGAAATGACGCTTGATCGCCATGTTGAAGCGTTTGGCAACATCTCCGAGCGCGTCATCTTGTTCGCTTATCTCAATAGTTTCCACGAAACGGGTGTACAACACCCGACGGACAAAGCAACGCTGCACCACACAAAGGCAAACCCGCTTAATACCGCCATTCTCGCGCACGACCACCCCGACGTTCACACCTATCAAAAACTGGATGAAGTTCCGTTCGATTTTGAACGGCGGCGCATTTCCGTTGTGGTCGGCAATGAAGGTAAACGCTTGCTTATCACCAAGGGCGCACCAGAAAGTATTCTCCCACTGTGTGTGCAATACGAAGCAGACGGTACGCCGCATCCTTTCGACGCAGAAGCTAAAGCGAAAGCCGAAGCGACGTACAAAGACTTATCGGCGCAAGGCTTTCGTGTGCTTGCCGTAACGCACCGCAACGCGCCTGTGCAAGATGCGTACCGCGTTCCCGACGAGACTGCCTTGACGCTTGCGGGATTTGTTGCCTTTATTGACCCGCCGCTCGCCGACGCAGCCGAAACGATTGCACAGTTGAAAGCAGACGGCGTAGCAATTAAAATCATCACGGGCGATAACGAAGCCGTTGCGCGGCACGTCTGTACAGAAGTTGGCTTGAACGCGGAAACAATCGTGATGGGCGACGCGCTGGAAGCAATGACCGACACGGCATTGGGGCATATTGCAGAGCAGACCGACGTATTTGCGCGTGTTTCACCTGCACAAAAAAATCGCATTATTCTTGCTCTGAAGCATCGCGGACACGTTGTCGGCTACATGGGCGACGGCATAAACGACGCGCCCTCGCTGCATACGGCGGATGTCGGTATTTCAGTTTCGTCGGCGGTGGATGTAGCGAAAGATGCGGCAGATATTATCCTGATGGAGCGCGGTTTGCGCGTCCTTCATGCGGGAATTATTGAGGGACGCAAGGCATTTGGCAATGTGATGAAATACTTACTCATGGGTACGAGTTCTAATTTTGGCAATATGTTCAGCATGGCAGGTGCATTCTTGTTTCTGCCATTTTTGCCCATGCTTCCCATGCAAATTTTACTCAATAATTTTCTCTACGATTTCTCGCAAATTACCATTCCAAGCGACAACGTGGATGAATCCTTCACGCACAAGCCGCGCAAATGGGATATTTCCTTCATTCGCACGTTCACCTTTGTTATTGGTCCTCTTAGTTCGCTCTTTGATTTCTTGACGTTTTACGTGATGCTGAAAGTCTTTCAGGCTTCGGAGCAGCTATTTCACACAGGCTGGTTTGTCGAATCGCTTGCCACGCAAACGCTGGTCTTGCTGGTAATACGCACACAGGGCAATCCGTTCAAAAGCCGCCCTAGTCGTCCGCTTCTTCTCACCGTGCTTGCGATTGTCGCGGGCGGTATTCTGTTGCCATTTTTGCCTGTGGCTCATTGGTTTGGTTTTGTACCGTTGCCGCTTGATTATTTTGCTTTTTTGATTGGTGCTATTGGTGTTTACCTCGCACTGGTGGAAGTGGTAAAGCGGAAGTTGATGAAGCGGCTATTGGCATAAAACATCAAGGAAACTTGAGGTGTAGCGCACCTTCCAAGCCAGACTATATCTGAAGTTTCACGGACATACATCCGATGCAACAATCGTTCCTCTTTCTACTTCTCCGAAATACCGCTTTTGAAAACGAAGTGCAACATTCACCAGCCCAATCAACACTGGCACTTCCACGAGCGGACCAATCACCGCCGCAAATGCCTCGCCCGAATTGATACCAAACACAGCAACCGCAACCGCTATCGCCAATTCAAAATTATTGCTTGCTGCTGTGAACGACAACGTTGCTGTTTTGGAATAATCCGCACCGACTTTTTTACCGAGATAAAACGACACTAAAAACATCACGACAAAATAGATTCCAAGCGGCACGGCAATACGCACCACATCAAGCGGAATCTGCACAATCATTGCACCTTTGAGCGAAAACATCACCACAATCGTAAAGAGCAGCGCAAGAAGTGTTATCGGACTGATGCGAGGAATAAAGCGTGTTTCGTACCATCCTTTTCCCATTTGGCGTACAAGCACAAAGCGCGTTGCCATACCCGCCACAAAAGGAATACCCAGATAAATAGCCACACTTTCGGCAATCTGCGCAATGGTGATATTCACCGTAAAGGTCTGCAACCCCAGCCATGACGGGAAAACGGTGAGAAAAACATACGCATAGACCGAAAAAAACAGGATTTGAAAAATGGAGTTGAACGCTACCAAGCCCGCAGCATACTCGGAATCGCCCTTCGCAAGCTCATTCCAGACAATCACCATCGCAATACACCGAGCAAGACCAATCATTATCAAACCCGCCATGTAGTGCGGTTTGTCCGGCAGAAGCAGCACCGCGAGTGCAAACATCAGCACCGGACCAATAAGCCAATTCTGCACCAGCGACAGCGTGAGTATTTTCCAGTTGCGGAAGACCTTACCAAGCTCTTCATAGCGTACTTTCGCCAGTGGCGCGTACATCATCAGCACGAGTCCAATCGCAATCGGGATGTTCGTCGTGCCGCTTTGGAACTGGTGCCAGAAGTCGGGAACGCCCGGCAGCGCATAACCTAAGCCGATACCGAGCGCCATTGCCCCAAAAATCCAGAGCGTCAGATAACGGTCGAGGAAGGAAAGTTGTTTGGTGGTGTGCATGGTATATGCCTTTGTGTTTATCGAAATCTATTGCAGATTTTGGGCATTGTGCCAAAAAATATTCTGTGCAAAAGTAGCAATGATCATCACACGCCGTATTTCACCACAATAGCCAACTGTCCCGCATGGTACGCCGTGTGCGAAAGGATACGCCCCAGCGCTTCACCTTTTGTTTTTGTGCCAAATTCTTTCGTCGTTACGGTTGTCTGCCAATCGCTCTCCGTTTGCGCGGTGATGGCTTCACGGAGGCACTCAAAAGCGTATTCCACTTGCTCCAGTATTGTCGTAAGATTTATCCATTCTCCGGTATCACGCTGCGCTATGACGGTTTTAGCATGAATGTTCACACCGGATTTGCCAAAGACATTTTTTGCAAACAACAATTCCACTTCTGCAATATGCTGAACGAGAAAACCCGCACTGTTGGGGCTTCCGCCGAGTTTTTTGGTCAGATCGGTTTCGAGTATTGCTTTGAGTTGATTGCTAAAACGTGTCCGTGCTTCTGTCCATGTCTGGAGATAATATTCGGTAGTGTTCATGGTCGGTAAGGTTATGGAATATGAATGATTAAAAAAATCCGATATTCGCTTTTAGTTTTGAACGCGAACGTGAGAAAAGAGATACGCCATTTCACGCGCTATTTGGCGGCAGCGCTCATCGTATTTTGCGGTTTCCTGCGGCGTTCCGTCAAAATCTTTTGGGTCGTCGTAGGGCATGGAGACACGCAGCGTTGCACCTGCCACAAATGGACAGGCAGCTTCCGCCTGAGAACAGTTCATCACGGCACAAAAGTTGGCTTTGGGATTAGTTGCGTCGCCTATCAGTTTCGAGAAGGCGTGAATTGGCTCTGCGCCCTGTCCATATTGTACGGAATAAACAGGATTTTTCTGGTCGTCGGACTTTGCAACCGAGAACCCCACACGCTGCAAGGCTTGGACGGCGCGGTCATTGAAGGCGGTTACTTCTGTTCCGGCAGAAAAAGTTTTCACGCCGTCCAAACCATAATACGCAGCAAGTGTTTGCGCCCAAATCTGTGAAGTATGGCTACGACGTGAATTATGCGTACAGATGAACATGATCTGTGCAGGTTCATTCGCGGCGAGTTTTGTTTGCATGAAAAGAGCAATTTTTTTTAACCGTTCTTTGCGCTCCTCCGGGATTAGATTTTCCTCTTTTAGAACGCTCTCAATGGTCGAGCGCACATACGCGAAAAGCGTCGGGGTAGTCAGATGTGGAGTAGCCATGCACAAAGAAGAAGAGGCATTGAATAATATAATGAGAAAAATTAGGCGGAATTGGTAGAGATGTTTCATCGCTACTGCTCTCAAAAATAGCACACTCGTTATTTCACGATAAAAATATCGTTTACTTGCTTAATCGCAAAATAACGATTTGACAATGTGTCATTTTATAGAGCGATATTATTCGCGCCGAAGCTCCAGTTAATGTATGAATCGTGTAACTCTTTCCCGTAATTGTGTAACACTTGGCTGCATAAAAAGTCTCATTTTTGCGCTATGAAATTCATTCGTATCCACACAGTATTATTTCATTTTTTCAAAGAGATAAGGTATGGCTACCTTGCTGACACCGAAGCAAAACAAAAAATTTCTTGCTAATCAAGTAAAATGAGAAGATCGCCGGGCGCAACAAATGGAAAAAATGGAAAAGCATATGGACATGAACATGGGCAAATAAGCCACGCTTATCGGTTTGAATAAAGAGATGGTTACAAATACAAAACGGGGAGTCGTCTGCGCAAGGTGATTTCCCGTTTTTTGCTCTACTGTGATAAGAGAAGTGCTGAGAAGCAAGCATCCTAGCTTCGCTGACATTGTATTGTGCCATCATTAACGGATTTACCATTCGCAAGAATAGGGAGAAAAAACTATGACCACCAACAACAACATCCTCTTTTTCAACCACATCGCCATCACCGATATTGCCCGCGTTGGTGGAAAAAATGCGTCCTTGGGAGAAATGTATAACCAACTTAATCCTTTGGGTGTGCGTATTCCGAATGGTTTTGCTCTCACGGCGGAAGCCTACCGCTTCTTTCGTGAAAAGAACGATCTGGAAAAGCGCGTGAGCGAAATTATGCACACGTTGGACAAAGAAAATTACGCCAATCTTGCCGCTATCGGCGAGCAAATACGCGCTCTTATCGGTGCTGCCGTCATTCCACAGGAAATTATTTCGGACGTGGGTGATGCCTACCGCACGTTATCTAAGCAGTGCGGCAGTGCGGCTATTGATGTAGCCGTCCGCAGTAGCGCGACGGCAGAAGATTTGCCGTCGGCAAGTTTTGCCGGACAAATGGAATCATATCTCAATATTCGCGGCGAAGCGCAGTTGCTGGATGCCGTGAAGCGTTGTTTCGTGTCGCTTTTTACTGACCGCGCCATTAAATACCGTTACGACATGGGCTTTACTGACATGGACATTGCGATTTCAGTAGGCGTACAGCAAATGGTACGCAGCGATATGGCTTCCTCCGGTGTGGCGTTTACCATTGACCCCGATACCGGATTCCAGAATACGATCATCATCAATGGTATTTGGGGGCTTGGCGAAAATATTGTGCAAGGAAGAGTTACGCCCGATGAATGGGTCGTCTTTAAGCCAACGCTGCACGATGCAGACTGCCACCCGATTCTCAAACATTCGTGCGGGAAAAAAGAATTTACGCTCGTTTATGCAGGCGACACCACGCTCGTTTCAGCAGAAAAAACGATTGTCAATCTCGCAACCTCCGATGCAAAGCAAGAAACACTCACGTTGGAAAACAACGAAGTGATTCAGCTTGCCCAGTGGTGCTGGGCGATTGAAAAACACTACGCGAAGTCTATGGATATTGAATGGGCGAAAGATGGGCTGAACAATCAATTATACATCGTGCAGGCACGTCCCGAAACCGTGCAAGGGAAACAAACCAAAAAAGTACGCGAGGTCTATTCGCTGAAAACCAAAGGAACGCTGCTGGCAAAAGGGATTGCCTTAGGCGAGAAGATTGCATCGGGTAAGGCACGCATACTGCAAAACCCGCAAGAAGGTCATCAACTCTTGCAAGGCGAAATTTTGGTAACAGACGTTACGAATCCCGATTGGGACCCGATCATGAAAAAGGCAGCCGCTATTATCACCAACAAAGGCGGTCGCACAAGCCATGCCGCCATTGTAGCTCGTGAATTAGGCACGGTGGCTGTTGTCGGCTCCGGTAATGCAACCGAAAAGATACACAACGGACAAGAAATTACCGTATCGTGCGCCGAAGGCAAAGAAGGGAATATTTATGACGGCATCCTGCAATGGGACGTGAAAGAACTGGATTTTAGCCATCTCGTGATGCCCAAAACCTCACCAATGCTCATTCTTGCCGACCCTGACCGTGCGTTTGAACTGAGCCACTATCCCAACAACGGCGTGGGACTTTTGCGGGTGGAATTTGCTATTTCCAACAGCATCAAAATTCACCCGCTTGCCGTCTGCGAAGCAGAAAAAGTAACTGATGACAATGTACGGTTAGAAATTCAGGAACTGACAAAAGGGTACACGGACGGCAAACAATACTTTGTGGACAAACTTGCGGAGGCAGTTTCTATCGTCGCTGCGGCGTTTTATCCCAAAGATGTGATCGTGCGCATGAGCGATTTCAAAAGCAATGAATACGCCAATCTCATCGGCGGAAAATACTTTGAACCGAAGGAAGAAAACCCGATGATTGGTTTTCGCGGGGCTTCGCGGTATTACAGCGATTTTTATCGCAAAGGCTTTGCTCTCGAATGTGAGGCAATGAAAAAAGTACGAAACGTCATGGGACTACGCAACGTGAAGCTGATGATACCTTTTTGCAGAACACTCGAAGAAGGGCAGAAAGTCATTGACGCAATGAAGGCAAATGGACTCGTGCAAGGCGAAAATGGCTTGGAAATCTACGTGATGATTGAGATTCCGAGCAATGTGATATTAGCGGATGATTTTGCGAGACTCTTCGATGGCTTTTCGATTGGCTCGAATGATTTAACGCAGCTTACACTTGGTTTAGACCGCGATTCGACGCTGGTGAGCGGCTTATTCAGCGAGCAGAATCCGGCAGTGCAATATCTCATCCGCGAAACGATTCGTGCTGCGAAGAGGCATACCATCAAAGTTGGGCTGTGCGGGCAAGCACCAAGCGACATCCAGGAATTTGCACAGTTTCTCGTCGAAGAAGGTATTGACAGCATTTCCTTCAATGCAGACGCGCTTATTTCGGGCATAGAAAATATCAACGCGGCAGAGAAGATCTTGGCAAAGAAAAGCACCGAAACCAAGTTGTAATCAACCTCGCAGGTGGATGACAACTGACGCAAAAATATCTATCCCCCAAATGCCATGCTTTTCTTTCTTATTATCCTTCCTCCGACGGCACTGCTTCTCTACCTTTTGACTGCGCCTTTCCACGCGGAGATAGACAGCAAAACGGGTTTGATACAAGTACGTTTTCACCTGTTGGCACGTGCTACCGTTGTCGTTGAGAATGATGTACTGCTCGTGCGGGTGAACGCGCTATGGTGGAAGAAGACATTTGACATACTCCAAGCCTTCTCACAACGGAGAGTACAAAAAGCCCCATCGGTTCAAAAAAAGCGGCGACAAGGCAAACGCTCCATTCCGCTTGGCAAAGTGCGGGGAGTCCTCCGAAGTTTCACGATTCGCCAGTGCCGCATCATGCTTGACACGGGCGACGTAAGAGTCAATGCCGTACTTTTTCCGGCGTTTTATTGGTTGAGCATGACAACAGGGCATAGTATAGCCATCAATTTTTACCAACAAAACGACCTCGTTCTCGACATTGAAAACAGCATAGCCCGCATCGTGTGGGCATTCATAACTCATTAATTTTTCATTTTTTAGTACGGACAACACCATGAATTCTTTACAAGACACGCTCGGCAACATCACCGAGTTCCTCAAATCGGAAATACATACCGAGACCGTTATGGGCAAACAATTCCAATTAGGGGAATTTCTTTGCGTTCCTGTTATGTCGGTCGGCATTGGCTTGGGTGGCGGCGGCGGCGAAGGCAAAGTTACGGTAAAAGGCTCGGATGGTGGTGATGGAACGGGCGCAGGCATCGGCGCAGGAATGGGATTAAGTCCCATAGGTTTTCTAGCAACCAGAGGCGCGGAAATTCAATTTATTTCCACTCACGCCTCGAAAGGGCTTGGTGCTGCCTTTGAAAAACTTCCGGAGATGATGGAAAAATTTCTGGATAAAGATAAGGACAAAAGCAACGGCAAAAAATTGCAGGCAGTGTAGGACGATGTAAAATCGGCGCATACTGTATTTCCTTAGGACTTTCGCAAATTTGACGGGCAAGGGGTCAAGAACCCTTGTTAAATAAAGACTTAGTAACAAGGAGTCTTGACCCCTTGCTATAAAAAATGCACTTTTGCGAAAGTCCTATTCCTTTGGGGATGTATTGGAGTTGCGCTTATCCTTATGGCTTGGCTGCGACTCAAGTGTGAGGATGTGTGAATGGTGTAACTCTTTCCCGTAATTGTGTAAGACATTTGAAGTATAAAAACGCTACTTTGATATTGCGTAAAAGATACATATCCACCACCACTTTTATCACTCATCACTATGAACACCGCAAAAAAACTCGGTATTTGGATGGATCATACCAATGCTTATCCGACAGAATATGGCACACATACCAGAAAACTCTCCAATATCCAATCACCATTTACTCATAAAGATAAAGTAAATGCCTTGAACAAAAGCGAAAGCCTCATGCACAATCAAGAGCAGCATGAGCAATCTGGTTTTTACAAAAAAGTTGGCAGCATCATGAGAAACTATGATAGGGTTCTTCTTTTTGGTCCTACAAATGCTAAAACAGAACTTCTCAATATCCTCCGAGCAGACCACCGTTTTGAAAAAATCGGTATTGATGTTGAAGAAACCGATAAAATGACTCCATCGGAACAGCAACGATTTATCAAAGATCATTTTTCAAAGTAGTACACTGTTCGATAAAGAGGGCAGAATGAGTGCCATTACGATGAAACCTGAACAGTTACCATTTTTATTCTCAATCCAGATGAAAGCACTTACAGAAATATCACGTACAGAAGACGATGTACCTTCATTGATACCAGCAGACAGAAGAAACAAAAAACTACTCCTTCTCGGAATTTTTCTCTTGGCACTCATTGCTACCAGTACATGCTTTGCTCAAGAACTGCGAAACCAGCAAGGAAGCGGAGGCTGGGGAATGCCCTCTCCTTATAGTAAAATGTTCGATCCACGAGCTGTTGAGACAATAAAGGGTGAAGTTCTGGCAATAAAGAAAATTATTCCTCTCAAAGGAATGTCATCTGGTCTGCAAGTCATGGTACGAACTGAAACAGACACAATAGCCGCACATTTGGGACCGGATTGGTTTTTGGAATATCAAGATGTACAAATAGAGCGACAAGACATTATCGAAATCAAGGGATCACGCATCACCTTTGACGGTAAGTCGATATTGATAGCGACTGAAGTCCTCCGAAGAACGGACATCCTACGACTGCGAAATATCAACGGTTTTCCTGCTTGGACTGCATGGAGGCGACGTTAGTGCGGGCAATAACCATTTTTTTTACTTTTACAAAGCACCATTATGAAACCAAATATGGGAACAACTGATCGCACAATAAGAATACTTGCTGCAATTGCTATTTTTGGACTATATTTTTTCAACCAAATAAGCGGTATAGCAGCAATTATCCTCCTTGTCATTGCAGGAATTTTATTTCTCACCGGTTACACAAGTTTTTGCCCCATCTACTCATTTTTCGGCTTGAGTACGAAAAAAAATTCTCTGCTCCCCAAATAGGTAGAGCATCTAGTTTTTTCCACTTCTAATTCTCCCAAAAATTTTGTTTACTGTAACGATAGATAACCCGAAAATACTCGTACCGATTGATTTTTCACGTTGCTCCGAATACGCACTTGAGTATGCGAAAGCTCTTGTCAAACCACTCAAAGGATCACTCCATTTGCTACACGTGATTGAAACACCTCTGGCTTACAACGAATTGGGATACTCTTTCGAGCAAGCAGAGGTAGCAAGTGCATCTGAGCGTGCGGAAACTTCCATGAACAATGTCGTGGAAAACCTTACCAAAGAGGGGGTGTCAGTGAAAACAGAAATAATGACCGGAACGCCTTACTACGCTATTTCCAGCTATGCCGATGAACACAAGATGGACTTGCTGATTATTAGTACACACGGGCGGCATGGATTTGAGAGACTTTTTTGGGGAAGCACAACGGAACGTGTCGTCAGAACAATTCATTGCCCGGTCTTGTCGGTACATCCACCCGATGAGTATTTGGAAGCAAATAATCCCAAATCATCGCAAAAACGCGAATCCTCCGTTTCCGAAACATTTCAAGAATAGGATTCCAACGGCACCAGATTTTATCACCAGTTCATCACTATCCACGTCATCCAATTGGGAAATGATTATGAAAATGCTTGATTTGAATATCGCAAATATCAATAATAAAATTATTGTTATGACCGGAGCTACATCCGGTCTGGGCAAAGTTGCCGCCTGCGAATTAGCACATAAAGGCGCAGCAGTTTTTGTTTTGTGCAGAAATAATGACAAAGGGAAGATGTTGCAAAAAGAATATCATGAAGAGTACAAACATGGCAAGGGGAGCATTGAAACCATACCCTGCAATCTCAGTTCTTTTCCTTCAATCGTTGCTGCCTGCAAAGACCTTCATACCAAAGTAGAAAAGGTGGATATGATAATTAACAATGCTGGAGTCATGAATTTTCAATTCAAAGAGACCGAAGATCGTATCGAAGAGACGTGGCAAGTCAATCTTCTTGCACCGATGCTTATTTCACACCTGCTCATTGATTTACTTTCTACTTCAGAAAGTGCAAAAATCATTTTTACGGCATCTGCGTTACATCAGGGTCATATCAATTTTCAAGACCTCGAAAGTAGGAAGGAATTCACCGGCTTCAAAGCCTATCGTCAGTCAAAACTAGGGATTATTTTATTGTCCCGTTATCTCGGTCAAAAACTTTCCAAAACAAGCATCGGTGTCTATTCTCATCATCCCGGCTTGGTACGCACATCGTTAGGACGTGATGCGGGCTGGTTTGCCAAGATGATTTTTTCACTTATGGGCAAAAACCCTCACGAAGGATGTAAAACACTTCTTTACCTTGTCGAAGCAGAAAAGGATGATTTAATGACAGGGGAATACTATGCGGATATGAAAGTATCGCATACCAGTAAAGAAAGCTATTCGTTATCTGTCGCCGCAATACTTTTCGAGACGGTCAGATCATACTTGCGTGAGTACCTGACAACTTCGTCATTGATATTTACCAATAATGAAAAAAGCTCCCAAACGAATATCTCTTGAGTGCATATATGAACGTATCGCATGGTTTTTTTTTCGCGCTCGTCTTTACGTGTGCTACACTTACACTGAACTCCTGCGCCTCTTCCACCATTACTACCAGTATTGATTCGACGATAGATTTTTCTGCATACCGCACATTTGCTTGGCTGCCCGATTCATCATGGCGGGAAACAAAGTATGATAATGCTATTTTGCAACGCAACGTGGAACAAGAAACGGTGAGGCTTCTAAAGAGTAAAGGCTACGCGGTGGACACACTTCGAGCAGATTTTTTAGTCCATTATCATATATCGGTAGAAAACAAAACACGTCTTGTGCAAGCCTCAAGCTATCGGTATGCGCCGAATATATTCATGGGACGGTATGGATATTTTTATACGATGTCTCAACCCATGATGGTCAGTAATCGTTTCCGCGAGGTACCCTACCGCGAAGGTACATTGATCATTGATGTCATTGACCGCAAAGAGCAGCGCCTTGTTTGGCGTGGCTGGTCGGAACAATCCCTCGAAGGTGTTGCAGATTTTGAAAATTCGGTCTCGTCTCGTGTGTGGGATATTTTAGCACGGTTTCCAGCACTTGCTAACCGTTAAAATTCGGTTGCTGACTATACACTTCTCTCTTTCACTTACCAAACCACCGATATGAAAATAGCTCTTATCACAACTCTCATAGTGTTCGGCTTTTTCACTCTTTTTCAAATCTATATGGCTACGAATCAATCAGAATCACAGCAATATACCGTCGTTCGGACGGAAAAAGATTTTGAAATCCGCTTTTATCCTTCGGTAACATTGGCTTCGATTACTTCCTCAGCAAAATCATATAAAGAGTTAAGTAATGTAGGGTTTCAAAAACTTGCTCATTACATTTTTGGTGGCAATGAGGGGAAACAAAAGATAGCCATGACCTCGCCCGTGTATATGGATATTAACGACACGGCATCGTCTATGAGTTTTGTTATGCCGACACAGTTTACCATCGAAAATCTTCCCAAACCCGACGATGATCGTGTCAATCTTAAAAAGATCCCAGACCAATATGTAGCAGCGATACGATTTGGCGGATATGCTTCTGACGAAGAGATTCTTATCCACAGAAAAAAACTGGAAAGTGCTTTGAATAAAAATGCAATATCCTACTACGGCAATTTCCAATTCCTGGGCTATAATGCACCATATCAATTTTGGGGCAGAAGAAATGAAATTATTGTCCAAGTAAATGGATTTTCAAAGTGAATTTCCGAAGCCTCTTCTTCTCATTATTCGCGCCAGCACCATGAATCGTAAACAATTTCTTCGCTATTCGGCAAAAGTCATAACTGCTACTTTTGCAAGCACACTCATCAAACCTTACTATACACAAGCTATGGAAAATATTACGCCCAATTTTCAATTACCTGCTCTAGGCTATGCGTATTCGGCACTGGAACCTTTTATTGATGCCGCGACAATGGAAATTCATTATTCCAAGCACCATCAAGCGTATCTGGACAACCTCAATAATGCACTGCTGACAACAGGTTACAAAAATGAATCCATCGAACAAATTCTGAAAAATATCAGCTCCTACAATCGAGCTGTCAGGAACAACGCCGGTGGGCATTACAACCACTCATTATTTTGGGCATCGCTTACACCGACAAGAAAAACAGGGGCAAAAACTGAGATTGAAATTGCCATTCAAAGAGAATTTAGCTCTTTAGATAATTTCAAGAAGGTGTTTGCCGAAGCTGGAATTGCAAGGTTTGGGAGCGGTTGGGTCTGGCTTATCCGAACACCTGACAAAAAGTTGAAAGTAATTTCAACACCGAATCAGGACAATCCTTTAATGGAGGACGCGCAGGATAAAGGCACGCCATTGATAGCACTCGATGTTTGGGAACACGCCTATTACCTGAAATATCAAAACAAACGCGCTGCGTATATTGAGGCGTGGTGGAATGTGCTGAATTGGAATCATGCAGACCAACTTTATACATCGTGAACTAAGCTAATTGACAAAAGTAATTCGGTATTCTTTACCAATACCATTGAGTATGGCATACAAATGCGTCCTCAAATTGCGGAAGCTATAAAACGCTTCCAACGGTAACCAATA
>VYMD01000049.1_pt1 | contig 41770 bp, 32 predicted proteins | sample 5115311 | NCBI WGS metagenome assembly VYMD01 (sample SAMN12291779, study PRJNA351875) | freshwater metagenome | isolation source: freshwater lake | place: USA: Michigan, Wintergreen Lake | collected 2013-08-08
CACCCGTCCGCCGCTGATCGTATTGCTACGACCCGCTCGACTTGCATGTATTAGGCCTGCCGCTAGCGTTCATCCTGAGCCAGGATCAAACTCTCCATTGTAAAGAATTTGATCGCGAGACTCGTGATTCCCGGAATCGACCCTAGTTTTTTATAACACCCGAACGACACGACGTGTCGTCGGGCTAGGTGCTACTTCCTCAACCTCAAAGAACGTTTAGCTCTTCGGTCGCACTCGATTTGTCAGCACCTCTCGGCACCTCCGTTTCAAATGCGGGCTGCAAAGGTAGGCTGAAGGCAACCACTAAGTCAAGCGATGTGGCGAGACTTATTCACAAACCTGGCCCAACTGCGGGCTCAGACTCTACGGACCTGAGCCAGTGCCTCAGCCGAAAGGGCCGCCATGAGCTGCTGCACCGTGCGGCCCAGGCCCGGCACCACGTGCGCGGGGCTCAGTTCGCCCCAGGGCACGAGCACAAAGGCGCGGCGGGCGAGCTCAGGGTGCGGCACGCGCAAGCGGGGCGACGCGATGCGGTAGTCGCCGAAGGTCAGCAGGTCGAGGTCGAGCTTGCGCGGCCCCCAGCGCTGCTCAGTCGTGCGGTCGCGCCCCTGCTGCCGCTCGATCGCGAGCAGGCACTCGAGCAGGGCATGCGGCCGCAGCGCGGTGTGCAGTTGCACGACTTGATTGAGGTAGGGCCCCTGTGGTACAGGTCCCCAGGGCGCCGCTTCATAGACCGAAGAGGCCGAGAGCTCGCCCAGCGCCGCGAGGGCCGTGCGTGCGGCCGCGAGGTGCCCGGCGCGGTCGCCGAGGTTTGAGCCCAGGCCAATGGTGGCGACGAGCGCCTCGCTCATCGGCTCACACGCGCCCCCACGCGCCGCACGGCCGCCGCCACGTCAGTCGCATCGAGGCCGTACTTCTTGAGCAGCTGGTCGGGCGTGCCGCTCTCGCCAAACCGATCGTCGACGGCCACGAACTCTTGCGGGGCTGGGAAGTGTCGAGCCAGCACACCTGCCACCGACTCACCCATGCCGCCCGCGCGCTGATGCTCTTCGGCCGTGACCACACAGCCGGTCTTGCGCACCGAGGCGACGATGGCGGCCTCGTCGAGGGGCTTGATAGTGTGCAGGTTGATGACCTCGGCCTGGATGCCCTCAGCAGCGAGCTGCTCGGCGGCCTGCAGGCTGGTCCACACAAGGTGACCACAGGCAATGAGGGTAACGTCGGCGCCCGCGCGCAGCAGTTGGGCGCGCCCGATCTGAAAGCTGGAGTCGTCGGCGGGGGTAAAGTTCGGCCAACTGGGGCGACCGAAACGCAGATAGAGGGCCCCATCCCAGTCGGCGGCGGCTAGGGTGGCCAAGCGCGTCTGGTTGTAGTCGGCTGGCACCACCACGCTCATGCCGGGCAGCATTTTCATCAGGCCGATGTCCTCGAGAATCTGGTGGGTGGCGCCGTCTTCGCCTAGGGTGAGGCCGGCGTGTGAGGCGGCGATTTTCACCGGTCGGCCGCTGTAGCACACGCTCTGGCGGATCTGATCAAAGACACGCCCGGTCGAGAAGTTGGCAAAGGTGCCCGTGAAGGGAATGTAGCCGTTCAAGGTCAGCCCGGCGGCCAGACCGATCATGTTGGCCTCGGCCACCCCGCACTGGATGAAACGCTCGGGGAATTCCTTTTCGAAGGCATCCATCTTGAGCGAGCCGGTCAGGTCAGCGCAGAGGGCGACGACTTTGGGGTTGCGGCGGCCGAGCTCGAGCAGGCCCGCACCAAAGCCCGAACGGGTATCTTTTTTGCCAGTGTCAGTGTAGGTCATGCGGCGGTGGGAGAACACGCGAATTTGCTGCGCTGGCCCGAAAGCGCGGCCACAGGTTCTCCACAGACCATGGGGCTTGCATCCCGCCGCGCGAAATGCTCTCTTTGAGCTATGCAGAATGACTGGAAACGCTGGCTGCTGCGCTATGCGGTAGAGCTGCTGGTGATCTTCACCGGCATCACCGCTTCTTTTGCCTTTGAGCAGTGGCGCAAAGAGCGCGACGACCGCGCCGAAGAGCGCAAGGTGCTGGCAGGCCTGCACCGCGACTTGAGCCGCAAGCAGCAAGAGCTCGAATCAGACAGCGCAGGCCTCAGTTACCTCGCTGGCGTCATCGACAGCCTGCGCCGCAATGTGCCCGCCCCCAACGATGCGCACTACGTCGAGTGGGTCAGCTTCGCCTGGCGGACGGAGTACCTGTTTAACCCCAGCACAGCGGCCTATAAAATCGTGACCGAGACCGGCAAGCTGAGCCTCATTTCCAGCGATAGCCTACAGTCGGCCTTGGTCGAGCTGCACGAATACAGCTTCCCGAGTGCCGCGATCGGCTACACCCACCATCAAGAGTTCGACCGGGCACGGTTTAAGCCCATCGCGCGCCAGATTCCGTGGCATACGCAGGGCAAGGCCTCAGAGCACCGACGCGCCGTGAGCCAGCTGCTCGCGCGCCCTGAGCCTAACGACGCCCTTTATTGGAAAGGCTATATCTGCTCGGCACATCGCGCATACATTCGGAACTGCCTCGTCGAGCTGCGCCACACCTTGCGTGTGCTAGAGGCCGAGCGCCAGAGACTAGGCCCAAACTAGCACTCCGCTCACGCCCTACGTCGGCGGAAACAGAGCCCCGACCACATTGCATCAACGGCGCACACCTTGACATCCACCCAACCGGTGGGCAGGATGACCTCGCGTAGCACATCTTCAGTCAGGTCGGTGGGGCGTTTCGACGCTTTCTTCGGCCACGAAATCCAGATAGCTGCCCCTGGTGCAGCCTGCCGGTAAAGCTCAGGCAATGCCTCAACCAGTTCCGCCCGCGAGAGCGTGAACAGGTGAATGACATCAGCCGGGCCCTGCTCGACCAGACGCCACTCACCGTCACCGAGATCGGCAAACAGGCTATCCGACGCCCCGATGGGCCAGTACCGAAGCCCCGACTTGAGGCCCAGCTTTTTTGCCAAGGGTGTGCCCGAGTAACCTGCAACTGCCATGCCCCAAGCTAGCGTCTAAGCCCCATCGGGCGGCAGTTCGTGGTCCATGCGGTCGCGCTTGGTGCGCAGATAATCGGCGTTGTGCGGATTCGATGAGGTGACTAGCGGCACGCGCTCGACAATCTCGAGGCCATAGCCTGCGATGGCGGCGCGCTTGTGCGGATTGTTGGTCAGCAGCCGCATCTTCGTGATGCCCAGGTCGCGCAAGATCTGCGCCCCCACCCCATACTCGCGCTGATCGGGGCGGAAGCCCAGCTCGACATTGGCCTCGACGGTGTCGCGCCCCAGCTCCTGCAGGCGATAGGCCTTGAGCTTGGCGAGTAGCCCGATGCCGCGGCCCTCTTGGTTCATATAGAGCACCACGCCCTTGCCTTCGGCCTCGATGGCGTCGAGCGCGGCGGCGAGCTGGTCGCCACAGTCGCAGCGCAGCGAGCCCAAGATGTCGCCCGTGAAACACGAACTGTGCACACGCACCAGCACTGGCTCGTCGGCCTGCCACGTGCCCTTGACGATGGCTAGGTGCGTCTCGTTGGTCTGAATGTTGCGATAGGCGATGAGCTCAAACTGGCCGCGCTTAGTCGGCATCTGCACGATCACCTCGCGCTGCACGATTTTCTCGTGGGCGAGGCGATATTCGATCAGGTCTGCGATGGAGACGAGCTTGAGCCCGTGCTGATCGGCGAAGCGGCGCAGCTCGGGCAGGCGGGCCATGCCGCCGTCTTCGCTCATGATCTCAACGATGACACCCGCGGGCTCGACGCCGATCAAGCGTGAGAAATCGACGGCAGCCTCGGTGTGACCCGCACGGCGCAGCACGCCCTCTTGCTTGGCGACCAGCGGGAACGTGTGGCCTGGGCGGCCGAAATCGTCTGACACACTGGTCGGGTCGAGCAGGGCCTGGATAGTGCGCGCGCGGTCATAGGCCGAGATGCCTGTGGTCGTGCCATCGTGCTTATAGTCGATGCTGACCGTGAAGGCCGTCTCGTGCACGGCGCTGTTCTGCGGTACCATCGGCACGAGGTCGAGGCGACGGGCCACGTCTTCGGTGATGGCGGTGCAGATCAGGCCCCGCGCCTCGCGCGACATGAAGTTGATCACGTCGGGAGTGGCATACCGGGCCGGTATCAGCAGGTCTCCCTCGTTCTCACGGTCGGCGTCGTCCACCACCACGATCATGCGGCCCTGGCGAAGCTCATCAAGGGCCTCGGCAATGCTATCGAGGCGAATCTGTTCTTCCATACTCACAGGCTCAAACGTCGCTAAGGCTGAAATGGTGCAAACGCAGGGGGCCGCCCAATGAGCGGCCCCGATGCGTATTCGATCAACGACAAGGGTCACTCGCCCTGGGCGCGGGTGAAGCCGTATTCACCGTCAAAGGTGTAGAGGTTCTCGGTCTTGATGAAGTCGATGCCGGCCTTGTTGAGGTCACCGAGCAGAGTCACCAGTTCGGCCTTGTCGACCACTGACTGCAAGTCGGGGCGCTTAAAGCGGCAGCGCGAGTGATCGGTAACGAAGGTCTCTTTCTTACCCTCGGGCCACACCTTGGTGCCTCGGTTCGAGATCATGACCAGCTTTAGGTTCGAGTTGCTATTAGCAGCGTTCACTTTGGCAGCGAGCTCGCTCGGCGTGCCGCCCCAGTGCACGAACACGTCGGAGCCAATCAGCTCTTTCTTAGCGGGCGCCGGACGCTTGTACTCGTACAGCTTTACTGCAACGTTGGCGTCATACTTGGCCTGCTTGAGCTGCGAGGGCTTCTGTCCGAGGCGCTCGATGACAGCTTGAGCAAACTCCTTTGTGCCGACCTTCTGCTTGCTCTTGCCCTCGGTGAAGATGTCGTAGGTGTGGATTCCGTCTTCGAGGGTCTTGAGCCAAGCGTTCTCGACCTTCTCCGCGATGTCGGCCTGCTTGATGTGCACCAGCATCTGGATGGCGGCTAGGAGCAGTCCCGAGGGGTTTGCCAGGTTCTGCCCAGCGCGGCGGGGGGCCGAGCCGTGGATGGCCTCGAACATCGAAGCAGCAGAGCCGATGTTGGCTGAGCCCGCGATGCCCACCGAACCGGCGATCTGAGCGGCGATGTCGGAGATAATGTCGCCATACAGGTTCGAGGTCACGATCACGTCAAACACCTCGGGCGTATCGGCCAGCTTGGCTGAGCCGATGTCGATGATCCAGTGTTCCTTTTCGATCTCGGGATAGTGCGCGCCGATCTCGTCAAACACCTTGTGGAAGAGACCGTCGGTCATCTTCATGATGTTGTCCTTCGAGAAGCAGGTCACCTTCTTGCGGCCATAGGCGCGGGCGTATTCGAAGGCATAGCTGACGATCTTTTCGCAGCCGGGGCGTGAAATCAGCTTGAGGCACTGATAGACCTCGTCGGTCTGGCGGTGCTCGATGCCCGCATAGAGGTCTTCTTCGTTCTCACGGATGATGACCACGTCCATGCCGGGATACTTCGTGTCGACGAAGGGGAAGTAGGTCTGGCAGGGGCGCACGTTGGCGTAGAGGCCGAGCGTCTTGCGCGTGGTTACGTTCAGGCTCTTGAAGCCAGAGCCCTGGGGGGTGGTGATGGGCGCCTTCAGAAAGACTTTGGTGCGCAGCAGGCTCTCCCATGAGCTGTCGGCGATGCCGGCGCTGTTGCCAGCCAGATAGACCTTCTCGCCGATCTCGATCTCTTCGATGGCCAGGCGCGCGCCTGCTGCCAGAATGATCTTGAGCGTAGCGTCCATGATTTCAGGGCCGATGCCGTCGCCACGGGCAACGGTAATGGGGACGGGGGCGGTAGACATGGTGCGTTGAAAAGGTCTTAGGTGAGCGAATGCACAGATTCCAAAGGGCGCGGCAAAGTTAGTATCCCGCCCCCCGCGCGCAACGACCCACCAACCCCGGGATTCGTTCCAGCGCTGATGGCTTAGGGCGTATATTCCTCGGTTGTCTAGGTTATCCGCTAACGCAATCCCTCAGGTTATGACCCTTTACTATCTGCTCATCGCCGCCACTCTGGTGGGCCTCTACCGGATTTTTGAGAAAGCCGGTCGACAGGGCTGGGAGGCCATCGTGCCCATCTACAACATCTATGTGCTCTCGCAGCTGATCGGCCGCCAGCAGTGGTGGGTCGTGCTCTACATCATCCCCTTTGTCAACGTCGTGGTGTGGATTCTCGACAGCATCGAGGTGGCCAAGCGCTTTGGCAAAGACGCCATTTGGGGCGTGGGCTTCGCGCTGCTCACCTTTGTGTTCGCCCCGCTGTTTGGCTTCAGCGAAGAGTACCGCTGGCGTTCAGCCTAACCCCATACCCACGCCCCGCATGGAGCAGCACGACCGCACCTTCCTCGAACTGCTCCATGTGCTGCTCTTTCTGACGCTGCTCGGCGTCGGGGCCATCGGGGCAGGCCTGCTCGGGGCCGCACTGGGCGGCGCACCACTTGAGCGCCTGCTGGCAGGCGTGCTGGTGGGTGGGCTTTGCTCGCTTACCTATGCGCCGCTCTCGCGGGTCATGTATCGCGCCGCGCGCCTGCCCATTGACGAGGGCCACGGCAGCCGCGTGCAACGGCCTGCCCTCGTGCTGGGCGCACTGGTGGGGGCCTTCGGCTTCGCGCTGGGGGCAGTTGTGCTCGCGATCCGAGCGCTAGGTGACTAGCCAATGCTAGTCTGCCCCATACTGGTCGAGCAGATAGAGCAAGCCCGCCACAGCACCACAGCCGAGGGCGAGTTCGCGCGGATTCACCGCCTTGAGGCGGTCAAAGCTTGTATGGTGGTAGTCGAAATACGTCTGGGGGTTCGGGCGCAGGCCGATGAGCAGGGTGCCCTGCGGCTTGAGCGGGGTGATGTCGGCCCCGCCCCCACCAGCGTCGAAGCGCTCAGCCCCCCAGGCCGCGAAGTGCCCCGACCAGCCGCGCAGGCGCGCGAGCCGACCCGCCGATCCGTCCACTGAGAAGCCGCGCGGCGCAAAGCCGCCGGCGTCTGACTCGATCGCGGCCACGTGCTTGAGCCCGCGCTGGGCCTCCTCGGCTGCTGCAGCGGCATAGGCCTGTGCCCCCCGCAGGCCGTTCTCTTCGTTGGCGAAGAGCACAATGCGTAGCGTGCGCTGCGGCCGCCAGCCCGAGGCCAGCAGCACCCGCAGGGCCTCGATGGCGTGCACACAGCCCGAGCCGTCGTCGTGCGCACCCTCGCCATTGTCCCACGCGTCCAGGTGCCCCCCAGCGACGATCACTTCGTTCGGATGCGTGCTGCCGCGTACCTCGGCGATGACGTTGGGCTGCGACACATCCGGTAAAATCTCGGCCGACAGCTCGATGCTCAGCCGAAGCCCTGCGTGCTGGCGCACCAGTGCGCTCAGCCGGTCGGCGCTCTGCCGTCCCAGCGCCGCCGCCGGAATCTTCTTTCCCTCCGCGTCATAGCTCATGTTGCCCGTGTGGGGCTCGTCGTCGTGGGCCTGCGTGAGAGAGCGCACCAGCACCGCCACTGCCCCATGCTTGACGGCCTCGGCCGCCCCTCGGCGCCGCTGGTCGCCCGCGCGCCCATAGGCGGTGAAGGGCATAGGCTGGCGGTCGTCCATCGGTCGGTTGAAGAACACGATTTTGCCCTGCAGGGCCGCGCCGAGTTTCGCTAGCGTGTCGAGTGAGAACACCTCGATCACCGGCGCCACTACAGCGCGCCCACCCGTGCCCACCGACCCGCCCAGGGCCGTGGCCGCCAGGTCTTGTGCCGCCACACCCGCCTCACCGAGCACCCTGACGCGCTCGCGGGGGCGTGGGCGGCCATCGCGCCCGACGGGCCCGCGCCGCCAGTAGGGCACCTGCACGGGCATGCGATAGACGCGCGCGCCCGGCACGCCCGCCACCACCCGCTGCAGGGTGCGCTCAGCCCAGTCGGCAGCGCGGTCATAGCCGACGCTGCCCGACAGACGCGGACCCACCGCCACGAGTTCGCGCAGCAGGGCATAGCTCTCGCCGCGCGCCACCGCCGCCTCGAATAGCTGACTCACCCGCAGCGAATCTGTCTGCCCCCAGCTGACGGTGGCACAAGCGAGCGCTGCGAGCACGAGTTTGATACGAATCATATGGCCAAAAGATATTAGAACGGCTCGAAGGTAGTAGCTGCGAACGCATTGCGCGTCGGCGGGGTTCAAGCTTCATGCAACGCATAGTCTGCTGGTGGCTGCGCCGCGATCTGCGCCTCGACGACAACCGCGCCCTGGCCGAGGCCCTCAGCCTGGCGCGCACTCACAGCGCCCGCGTGCTCCCGGTTTTCATCTTCGATCGCGCCATTCTCGACGCCCTACCCCGTCGCGACGCACGGGTGCAGTTCATCCACCACGTCGTCACGCAGCTGGCCCAGCAGTTGCGCGAGTTCGGCTCTGGCCTCGTGGTGCGCTATGGCACGCCCGAGCAGGTGTGGGCAGAGCTGCTCGCCGCGCATCCGGGCATCGTGGCCGTGGCCGCCGGGCGCGACAGCGAGCCCTATGCCCTGACGCGTGATGCTGACATCACCCGCCTGCTTGAGCGGCACCACGCGCGGCTGCACCTCGTGTGGGACCATGTGCTGCTTGAGCCCGGGGCTGTGCTGACCGGGGACGCCCGCCCCTATCGCGTGTTCACGCCATATAAGAACGCGTGGCTGCGCACGCTGACGCCCGCCGCCCTGGCCCCGGCAGCTAGCGCCCCACACCCAGACGCCCTGCTGCCCATGGCTGAGGCGCCCGAGCTTCCCAGCCTAGCCGAGATGGGCTTCGATCACCTCGATTACGCCTATCCCGCAGCGCAGGTCGACGGCGGCCTGATCCGGCGCTATCAGCACGACCGCGACTATCCGGCCCTGCGCGGCACCAGCCGCCTCGGGCTGCACCTGCGTTTTGGCACCATCAGCCTACGCGCCCTCGCCCGCCAGGCCCAGGGCCTGAGCGACACCTATCTGAGCGAACTCATCTGGCGCGATTTCTACCAGATGATTCTCCACCACTTCCCCCACGTGGCCGCGCGAGCGTTCAAGCCCGAATATGAGCGTATTCGCTTGCACGACGACCCCGCAGGGTTCGAGCGCTGGTGCGCAGGCGAAACGGGCTACCCCATCGTTGATGCGGGCATGCGCGAGCTGAACGCGACGGGCTTCATGCACAACCGCGTGCGGATGATCGTGGCCTCGTTTCTAACCAAACACCTGCTGATCGACTGGCGGCTGGGCGAGGCCTACTTCGCCGAAAAGCTGCTCGATTTCGAGCTGGCGAGCAACAACGGCGGCTGGCAGTGGGCGGCCGGCACGGGTGTGGACGCCGCGCCCTACTTCCGCATTTTCAACCCCAGTGAGCAGACGAAAAAGTTCGACCCCGAGCTACGCTACATCCGGCAGTGGGTGCCCGAGTTCGAGTCGATGAGCTATGCCCGGCCGATCGTCGATCACAAACTGGCCCGCGAGCGCGCCCTCGCCACCTATAAATCAGCCCTCACGCCCACTTGAGGCGACCCACGTTTATGCAATTTTGCAGGCACACCCTCGCGGCAACTCTAGCCTCATGATCGTTATCACCGGTGCCGCTGGCTTCATCGCTAGCGCCCTCGTCGCCCGCCTTAACGCAGAGCAGATGCACGACCTCGTGCTCGTCGACGATTTCACGCGGGCCGACAAACGGCGCAATTGGGAAGGCAAACGGTATACTACGACGGTCCCCAGAAGCGAATTCCACACCTGGTTTGACGCGAACCAAGCGCGCGTGCAAGCCGTGGTGCACCTAGGCGCTCGCACCGACACCGCCGAGCAGTCGGTGGCGCTGTTCGACGAGTTGAACCTGAACTACTCGAAGGCGGTCTTCGAGCGCTGTGTGCGCTATCAGCTGCCGCTGATCTACGCCTCGTCGGCTGCCACCTATGGTCGCGGCGAGCAGGGCTTTAGCGACAATCACGAGGGCATCGCCCAGCTCGACCCCCAGAACCCCTACGGACGCTCGAAGCACAGCTTTGATCAATGGGTACTCACTCAGACCAAAACGCCATTTTTCTGGGCGGGACTGAAGTTTTTTAACGTGTATGGTCCCAACGAATACCACAAGGGGCGCATGGCAAGTGTGATTTTTCATGCCTTTCATCAAATCAAGACCTCAGGACAGCTGCGCCTCTTCCGCAGCCATCGGCCCGACTATGCCGACGGGGGGCAACTGCGTGACTTCATTTATGTCAAAGACGTGGTCGACGTCATCTATTGGCTATTGAGCACCCGGCGCCACTCGGGCATTTATAACCTAGGCACCGGCCGTGCCCGCACCTTTACCGACCTAGGCACCAGCACCTTTGCAGCGCTAAACCGCACGCCCGCAATAGACTATATCGACATCCCGTTAGACATCCGAGAGAGCTATCAGTATTACACCCAAGCCGATATGAGCAAACTACGCCAAGCCGGCTACGAACGCCCATTCACTGAGCTCGAGGCGGGTGTGGCCGACTACGTGCAGCACTACCTCAGTGCTGATCGGGTGTGGTAACTTAGACCAACAGACGCACGACCAGACGCCATGCTACACGCTTTTCACACCACGCTCGCCCTGCTGGCGCTCGGCCTGGCCCCTCTGCTGTGGGTGGTGTCGATCGCCTATGTGCGGCGCTTTGAGGGTGTGCAGTTGAGCTGGAAACAGACTCCGCTGGTCTATGTCACCCTCGGTTGCTTTGTGCTGATGCTCACGGCTTTCTTGCTGGGCTGCTTTTTCGGCGCGGCCTATCTGGGGCGGCTCAACGGCATACGCCTTGTCCAGGTGGACCCCACGCTGCTAGGCCTGCTCACCCTCGACTGCGCCTTTGTCATGCTGCTCACGGTCTTCGTTTACCTGGCCTTCCGCAACTTTTTTACTCAGTTCATTACCAGCGAGGGCATTTACCTGCTGCGCTGGCCGCAGCTGCTCTGGCTGCGCAGCCTCGACGAGGCTCTGTTGCCTTGGGCCTCGGTGCGCGACTACTACCAGCACAGCGACTATCCGATCACGCGTTATCGACTGATGACCCAAAACGCTGAGGGCCGCATTGAGCGCCACGAGCTCCAGGTGCCCTTCTACGTGCTGCCACGCTTTGAGGCCCTGCTCGAGATGACATTGATGAAGCAAGAAGAGCTGCGCGAGCAGCAGCGCCAGCGGCAGCGCAAGCCCTCTGGGCAGGGCCAGCGCGAACTCTAGCCCCTTAAGGCGCTCACTTTTGTGCGCGTGAGCCCAAAAGGGGCGGTAATTTGTGGCGTGCAGAGAAGTCTAGCGAGCATCCGTGGGCTAATCAGCCGCTGGGCCGCCCTAGTGGCGCTGGCTGTGAGCCTGGTCATCGCCCTTTGGGATCTCGTGATGGATGACGCCAGCCTGATCGCGCAGTTTGCCGAGCAGGTCGAGGCTGACTTCGTTCAGCGCATCGCCGATGAGCGCGAGGCCGAGCTGGGGGGGGGTGATCTGCTACAGCACCCCGAGACGCAGCGGCTCGTCTATCACCGCCATCGTCGCACCCTAGAGCAGTGGAGCTCGACGCGCTATGTGCCCTCTGATGCCGCCTTGCAGCAGCAGCTCGCCTCTGCTGCAGACGAGCTACTGCTAGAAGGCAACTTCGCCTTCTACAATGTCAAAACGATCTCCGACAGCACGGTCACCTTTCGACTAGTCCCTCTTAAGCTGTCCTATCCCATCCGAAACGCCTATCTCGAGGAGGTCGTTTTTCTCGGGCGCTACTCGGGCGATAGCCGCCTCTTGGGCCTCGTCGACACTCGCTACTTCTCCTTATTGCCCACTCGGCAGGGCATCAACCTGATTGACCCCGCGGGTCAGCACATCTGCTCGTTTCGGGTGGCTGATGCCAGCCCCCTGCGCCAGATGCATCGGCTTTGGGCATTGGGGCTCGCAGCCTTGGCCCTCATCTATGGACTCAACCGCTGGCGGCAGTGGCTCGGCCAGCGTTTCCGACGGAGCGCCACGAGCGAACTGGCGTTCATCGCCACGCTCTGGGGCCTGAGGCTGCTGCTGCTGGCCACTGGCCTGCCGGGCGCCTATGTGTCGTTCGAGCTCTTCTCGCCGCGCCTGTTAGCCATAAGCTGGTGGGTGCCCTCACTGGGCGACCTTCTGCTGACGGCCGCCCTGCTGGCCTACACGGCTTATCGTTTCGGTCGACTCTATGACCACCCCACCCTCGCGCGTCGCTGGATCGGCGCATTTGCCAACCAAACGAATGCCTGGCTGGCGCTGCACACCATTTCGGCCACACTCGGACTGGTCGTTTACGGTGGCATACAATGGCTTGTGGCCCTGCTCATGCGTGACTCTACGCTCTATCTGCAGCTGACCGACCTGACGCGCATTGACAGCTATTCGCTTATGCTGCTGCTAGCGCTGGCGCTACTGATGGCCAGCGTGTTCTACACCATCTACTTCCTCGCGGGCCTAATCACTGAGGTCGACGAGGCCACTGACGCACCCGAGCATTGGCAGTGGGCCGTCACACTAGTCACGGGCCTAATGCTGGTCGGCATCAGTGGGCATGTGGTCGACCTGCCGATCTATGCCGCGCTCAAGCACGGCCTGCTCTACCTACGGCGGCGCTATCAGGGGGGGCTAGACTTCGACCTCGCGGCCAGCTTTGTGATCGTCGCCGCGCTAGCAGCCTCACTCAGCGTCTGCATTGGGCGGGCCGACATGGTGCAGCAGCGCACACAGCTCGTGCAGGTAGCCAACCGATATGCCGATCCGCACGATCTGATCACCGAATACCTTTTCGACGAGGCCGCGAATAACATCGTTGCCGACCGCACGCTCTGGACGGCAGACTCCAGCTTTGCCGATACTTCGCAGCAAAACACTGCCGTCACCGACCTCGTCAAGCGGCTGATCGACAACCACCTCGAGCGAGTGTTCACGCGCTACGCCTTTCGCATTTACTTCTTCGACGGGGCGGGTCGGCGGCTCGATCGGCAGCCGGGCAGCCCCCCCTATATGGCGCTCACCAACCAACGCATTCGCCAGGGCACCACTCTTTCGAGCAAGCTGCACTTGGTGCCCTATGAGGGCTCACTAACCCGCTACCTCTATGTGGGCCGCTTCTCGGTGGTGAGCCCAGCCTATGGGCGGCTGTATCTGCAGCTCGAGCTGCACCCCAAAGCCTCGACGACAACCAAGCTCTACCCCCAGCTGCTGGTCGACTACAGCCTCGGGCGCCAGATCGAGCTGCCCGAGGCCATGACCATCGGCTGGTATCAAGACGGTCGTCTGCTGCGCAAAGACGGCAGCGACGAGCTGCCCGGCCACCTTGACAGCCCACCTGACACCACAAGCGGTGTGACCGAGCGCGACGGAGCCCTATGGCGGGCCGAGTCAACAGGCGAGGGGGGCCTGACCGTGGCCAAGGTGAACCTACCCACCGCGCTCGACCGCCTGACCAGCTTCTCGCTGATCACCTACTGCTTCTTGCTGCTCTATGGCCTGTCACGCCTGCCGGGTCTACTTTGGCGCATCAGCAGCTGGCGGCAAACTATCTGGCAGGGCAGTTATGTGCGGCGCATCCAGCTTGTGATGGCCGTCTTTGGCTTCTTGCCACTGCTGGTCATGTGGGCCATCACCTCGCCGCTGTTCTCGCGTATGTATTACGAGGAGGCTCAGCAAGAGCTGAGGCAGGACCTGCGCAGCGTGAGCGAATACCTAGAAGCCGACCCCTACATCAGCCTGAACCTCGGCGCCCAATACGTCTGGTCGAGCACGACCGACCTGATGAACCGCGTCAATGCCCTCACCAGCAACGACCTCAACGTTTACCGCCTCGACGGCTCGCTCTTCACTACCACGCGGCAGTACCTCTATCAGAATGAGGTCATGGCCCGCTATATGAATCCCTCGGTCTATCATGTGTTCACTGCCGGGCAGACTGCCGAGCGCGTGGTCACCGAACAGATCGGGCGGCTGAGTTACCTCTCGGGCTATCGCGTGCTGACTGACCCGCAGGGCACGCCTGTTGGGTATGTGAACATGCCCTATCTGGCACGGCAGCGCGTGCTCGACACGCAAGTGAACCGCCTAAGCAGCTATGTGATCAACCTGTATGTGGTGCTAATGCTGGCGCTGCTCGTCTCGAGCATTTTTATCTCGCGTGGGCTGACCTATCCGCTGCGCCTGCTCAAGCAAAAACTCGATGCCACGCGCCTCGGCTTCCGCAACGAACGCCTGGCTTGGAAGAGTCAAGACGAGATAGGCGCCATCATCACCTCTTATAACCAGATGCTTGCCAAGCTCGAAGCGAACCAGCGCGACCTCGCGCGCAGCGAGCGCGAAAATGCCTGGCGCGAAATGGCCCGGCAAGTAGCACATGAGATCAAAAATCCGCTCACTCCGATGCGGCTCAGCATTCAGCACCTGCTGCGCCTGCTCGACGAGCCCCGAGGCCTCAATGAACAGAAACAGGCCGTCGAGCGCCTGTCAACCACCCTGCTGACGCAGGTCGATTCATTAAGCAACATCGCCAGCACCTTTTCCACGTTTGCCACCCTGCCCAAAGAGGAGCCCACCGAGATCGAGCTCAACCAGCTGCTGCTCGATGTGCAGGCCCTTTATGCCCACAGTGAAGAGGCCGAGGTGCTAGCCGAGGTGCCCGACAAGGCCGTGACCGTATGGGCCGACCGCGAGCTACTGACCCGTGCCCTCGTCAACCTCGTGCGTAACGGGCTGCAGGCCGTGACCGCCCGCATCGAGTCGCTGGCCGAGGGCGACGTGTGGGTGTCGAACCTGCGCAACGGCGCCTTCCTGCAGCAGTTGCCTTCGGGCCACGTGCAGCTCAAGCTGCAGCGCCTCGGCAACCGCGCCCTTCTAGCCGTGAGTGACAACGGCGTGGGCATCGCCCCCGACAACCGCGACAAAATCTTCCAGCCCAACTTCTCGACCAAGACCACCGGCATGGGCCTGGGCTTGGCCATCACGCGCCGCCTGATCGAAAACATCGGCGGCACCATCGAGTTTGAGAGCGAGCCGGGGGTGGGCACGACGTTTTACATCACGCTGCCGCTGCATGCGCCGGCCTGAGCCGTGGGTGCGTTGCTTGGCCTCGAGCCTTCTGTACCTACTGGCATCGGGGCTTTGGGTGGGCACGCAGGCCCAGGTCGTACGTGACTCGTTGCGGTTCGACAGCGATACCCTGCGCCTCTCGGCAGTGAACCTTGCCCCCGGCAGTGATACGCTCTTTGTCGGTGGAGCAACTGTGCCCCGCAGCGCCTATCGCCTGCTGCTGCTGAGTGGGCAGCTGGTGCTGCTCGACCCAGCGCTTAGAGGGCAGCGCGCGCAGCTTCGCTACCGCTCGCTGGGCCCCGTGATGCGTGTGGCAGTGCCGCTGCCGGGCATACGGCGCGGGGCGGCTGAGAGCCGCAGCCCTGTGGCCGTCGGATCGGCGCCCACACAGGTTGCCAGTTCAGAGCCCGACGTGGGCAGCCCCTTGTTCGACGACGTGCCGCGCCTCGAGCGCTCGGGCTCGATCGGTCGCTCCATCACCTTGGGCTCCAACCGCGACCTCGCGGTCAACTCCGACTTCCGTCTGCAGCTCAGCGGCCGCCTCACCGACGACCTCGAGATCGCCGCCGCCCTCACCGACGAAAACATCCCCATTCAGCCGAGCGGTAACACGCAGCAGCTCGCTGACTTCGACCGCATCTTCATCCAGCTCAAGCAGCGCAACCGCTACCTCACCTTCGGCGACCTCGAAGCCATTCAGCGGGGCACTTCGTTTGCCAACGTGTACCGCAACGTGCAGGGTCTGGCCTATCGAACCGAGGGGCCGCGCCGCACCTTTGCCACGATCGCCAATGCCCGCGGGCGCTTCCACACCAATAGCTTCGTCGGCGAGAACGGCCGTCAGGGGCCCTACCGACTGCAGGGGCGAGATGGCGAGCGCTTTATGGTGGTGCTGGCCGGCAGCGAGCGCGTGATGATTAACGGCCGACAGGTCGTGCGGGGCGAGGCCCGTGACTATGTGATTGACTACAACACGGCCGAGATCACGTTCACCCCGAGGTTGGTGATCGATGCCAACACCCGCATCGTCGTCGATTTCGAATACGCCGTGCAGCAGTATGCACGCTCGCTATTGCTGTTCGCACACGAGGGGCGCTATGCCGCTGACCGGCTCGGGGTGCGGCTCTCACTCGCCCGTGAGGCCGACGACCCCGACGCCCCGCTAAACGCTGCCCTCTCGCCCCGAGACCGCGAGGCCTTGGCCGACGGCGGCGACCTCGGCGCCATCGTGCCTGGCGTGGACTCGGTGGGGTACTCCCCCCTCGAAGTGCGATACGTCGCCGTCGATACGATCATCAATGGCCAGCCCCTGCGCTTTTACCGCCGCAGCCTCGACCCACTCACCGCCATTTACCGCCTCACCTTCACCGCTGTCGGCAGTGGTCGGGGCAACTACGTGCGCGACGCTTCACTCGTCAACGGCAACGTATTCCGCTTCGTGGGACCCGACGCCTCGGGGCGACCGCAGGGCGATTTCGAGCCCATCCGTCGCCTAGCCACGCCCAAGTTGCTGCAGGTGGGCATGGCCTCGGTCGACTGGCGCGCCACCAAACATCTGAGCGTGTTTAACGAAACGGCCGTCTCGAGCTATGACCAAAACCGGCTCTCATCGCGCGACGACGCCGATAATGTCGGCCTCGCCACGAGGGGCGGCCTGCGCCTATCAAACCTCGCACTGGGTGAAAAAACGCAGCTGAGCGCCGAGGCTGTGGGGCAATACGTCGACGCCCAGTTTGAGAACCTCGACCGTGTGTATCGCTTCGAATACGGCCGCGACTGGAACTTCAACGACCTCGCGCCACGCGGCATCGAGCGGCTAGGCGAGCTCAGCGCCGAAATGCGCAACAGCAGGGGCTATCGCCTACGCCTAGCGGGTGGCCTTCGAAGCATGGGCGATTCGGTACGCACCCAGCGCGTGACCGTAGAAGCCGAGAGCAGCGACAGTAGCGCGCTCATGGGCCGCCACCTCATGGTCTGGCTCGCCACCGACAACCCCCTGGCCCGCACCCGCTCGACCTGGTTGCGCCATAACGGCGACCTCTATGCCCTCGTCGGCCCGCGCCGTCGCGAGTGGCTGCGCCTGGGTACTGAAATCTGGATCGAGCGGCGCACGCAGACGCAGGGCGATTCGCTCACGCTTGGCAGCTTCGACTTTGTTGATTTGAAGCCGTATCTGCGCAGCCTGCCTGGGCGCCGGGTGCAGTTTGAGCTCGCCTCGACGCTGCGCAGCGACCGCGAGTTTTTAGCGGCAGCCCTGCGTGACAAGGCCGTCACGCTCAAGCCCTCGCTGAGTGTTTCCTACACCTCGCCCAAGCTCACCTCGTCGCTCACCGCCACCTACCTCGACTACCGCCTGCGCGACACAGCCTTTGCCCGTGTGGGCTTAGGCGATCAGCGCGCCTTGCAGAGCCTGCTCCAGCTAGGCTATACCGCTCCCTCGCGCTTTTGGCAGGCCAATGCCTTCTATGAAGTCAGCACCGAGCGCATCGCACGGCGTCAGCTGGTCTATGTAAAAGTCAACCCCGGCCTAGGGCAGTATGACTGGATCGATTACAACAACAACGGCGTCGAAGACCTGAACGAGTTCGAGCTATCACCCAATCCACTCACGGCTAATTACATCCGTGTGCTCTCGCCCACCGCCCTGCTCATTCCCACCGTGCGAGCCGTGCTGGGCACTAACCTGCGCTTTGATTTTGGTCGCCTTATCGCCGACGGCAGCGGCTGGTTGCGCCATGTGCTGCACCATCTCAGCTCACAGTCCAACTTCCGCCTCGATCAGCGCCGCAGCGCCCCCACCGACGAGCTGCAGAGCTACCTCGTGCAGTTTGGTACGCTAGCGCGTGCCGACAGTACCCTACTGAGCGCCATCGCTAGCTTTAGGCAGGACCTCTTCTTTTTTCGCAACAACCGAGTGGGCGACTTCTCCTTTTCGCTGCTTACCAATCAGAACCTGCAGTTTCTGAACTCAGGCTCCGAAGAGCGCAGCAGCACCACCTGGCAAGCCCGCCAACGTCTGAACTTCGACACGCGCCGCAGCCTCGACAACCTCGTGCAGGTCGGCAACCGCCGCAGCCGCGCCGAGCTGCTGTTCTCGCGCAACTACGACATTCGATTCATTAGCGTGCAGCCTGCCTTCAACTGGCAGACCACCCGGCGCACGCGCCTGAGCCTTGGCTACGAATACGCCCTTAGGCGGTTGCTACCGGTGGTCAACGAGCAAAACGCCGGACCCGAGCCTTCTGCCCGCCTCTCGGTGCACAAGCTCATTGCAGATGCCCGGTTTAGCTACGGCCAGCGCAATAACCTCAGCTCGCGTCTCGAACTTGTGTCCAATGGGCTAGAGGGCGTGCCCCTGAGCTCTGCCCGTTTTGAACTGCTGGAGGGTCTGCAGCCGGGCCGGAATGTGGTATGGAATTTGATGCTTGTCCAATACCTGTCTCGTGTGCTCGAATTCAGCGTGGTCTACGATGGGCGCGCCGCTGCCAATGTGTCCATGCTGCATTCTGCCCGTATTCAATTGCGCGCCCTTTTTTAGCCCACCTAACCAAACGTTTGCGCTACGAAGCAACCAAGATTTAACGCACTGCATTGCTCCCTTTATACAAATCGCGCTACCTTGCATTTGAACTAAACCCGCTGATTGCCAGCCTCTCGCCACTACCGACGGCTTTGAACCATTGAACTAACGACTTGATTATGCCGCTCCTTTATCTCGCCCTTGCTGCCGCGGCCGCTTATGTGCTAAATGTCTTTCTGATTCGCTATGCACAGCGGATGCGTGCCCTTGGCGCCGCGAACCCCACGGCACAAGTGCGCTGGGCCAGCCGCTCGAAACCCCTGGTCGGTGGCATTACCTTTTTCATCGTCTTTTTTGGGCTGATCGTCTTTGCTCAGCTTGACCCTGGCCTCAGCGCCGCTTCACCCCAGCTGCTGCCTCTAGTCACCGTGGCCGTGCTCGGCTTCCTCATTGGTCTCTTCGACGACGCCTACAACACGCGGCCATTGCTGAAATTCGGCGGGCAGTTTGCTGTTGGCCTAATCATGCTGGCCTTTGGGGTGCACATCGACCTCACGGGCGTCGCCGCCATCGACTATGGCCTCACCCTGATCTGGGTCGTGGGCATCATGAACAGCTATAACATGATGGACAACATGGACGCCGTTAGCGCCACTTTCTCGCTGGTGGTGCTCTCTGCCTTAGCCATTGTCCTGATGACTTTCCATCCGGGCGATGCGCTCATGCTCACCCTGACACTCGGGATGATTGGTGCGCACCTGGGCTTCTTGATACTCAACTGGAACCCCTCTAAGCTCTACATGGGCGACACCGGTTCGCAGTTCATCGGCGCTGTGCTCGCTTACCTCGGCGTAGTCTACTTCTGGACCCCCCAGCCAAGTCAGCCTACCGAGCTCTCGTGGCGCGCGCTGGCCGTACCGGTGCTGGTCTATGGGGTAACTATTCTCGACACCGCCTTCGTCACCGTGGCGCGTCTCGCGCGTGGTCAATCGCCCTTTGTTGGCGGCCGCGACCACATTTCACACCACTTGGTTTACTTCGGCATAGCTGAGCGCTGGGTGCCCGTAGTGCTGGGTGTCGTCGGCATGCTAAGCACCACGCTTGCGCTTGCCGCAGCCGTTTACCACCAGACCTGGTCACCGCTCGCCAATGTTGGCCTGCTCGCCTATGTAGCGTCGGTGGTGGCCGTCTTTGCTTGGATCTATCGCGCCGGTGCGGCTCGCAACGCCCGCCTGGTGAATGACCTGCCCACGCCCGCTAGCGCCCCAAAACCAGTCGAGAAGCCCGCCGAAAAGGCCCTACCCCGTGTGCCCGCACACGTCTAACCAGCATAAGAACTCTTCTTAGCTCGAAACCGCAGGTCCCCTGCGGTTTCGTTGCTTTACGGTCGGATGCACATCCTCTACCTGCACCAGTACTACTGCCCCGAGGGCGGCTGGGGCAACGACCGCTCGGCTGATTTCGCCCGCCGCTGGGTGGCTGCGGGTCATCGCGTTACGGTCATCACCACAACGGCTTACTTCCCACCCCAGCATCCAGCGCATCGCACGCGGCTCTACCATTTCGTTGAACACGGCGTAGAGGTCCAAGTGTGGCGTGTGCCCTATGGGCAGGAGATGCCGTACTGGCGTAGGGCACTTGCGTTTCTGCATTTCTTCCTGCGCCTACTGCTCACAAAGCGCGCTGATTATGACGTGATCTACGCGAGCACCACCCCTCCCACCGTGGCGCTCGCGGGGGCATGGCTGAGCCGCCGCTGGCGATGCCCCTGGGTGCTCGAGGTGGTCGATGTCTGGCCCGAAGTACCCGTCGGCATGAGCATCCTCCGCCAGCCTATGCTGATTGCTGCGATGCGAGCCGTGATGCGCCATTGCTACCGATCAGCCGACCACATCGTGGCCCTGAGCGAGGGCATGCGCAAACTGATCCTACCCTACGGCGCTGCTCTAGACCGCATCCACGTAGTCGAGAATGGCACCGATGTCGCGGCCTTCTCTATATGCACGCGTGAAGCACGCGACGAATCAGAGCCCGTGCGCCTTATCTACGCAGGCGCCTACGGCCGTGCCAATGCTGTCGGGCAGCTGCTTGACGCCGCCGAGCGCCTGCAGCACCTGAGCCCACGCTGGCAACTGCACCTCTTCGGCAACGGAGCCGAGCGAGATGCCTTAGCCCGGCGGCTCGCGCAAAGCCCCATCCCGGGAGTAGAGCTGCATTCCGCGGCGCCCAAACAACAAATGCCAGCCTTGCTAGCCGCCGCCGATGTCGGCCTCGTCAGCTTCGCACCCTATCCAGTGCTCGAGACCAACTCGGCCAACAAATTCTTCGACTACCTCGCGGCCAGCCTGCCCGTCGTGCTGAACTATCAGGGCTGGCAGGCCGAGGTGCTCGATAAGCATTCTGCTGGCCTCAGCGCACCTCAGGGCGATCTCACCGCGTTCGTTAAGCAGCTCGAGCACCTCATCACGGATGGCGAGCTGCGGAAGAAAATGGGGATGAACGCCCGCAAACTCGCGTCTGCGCACTACGACCGCGCCCAGCTAAGCCAACGCCTGCTGAAGCTGTTCGAGCGCCTTATTCGACGGTGACCGACTTGGCCAGGTTGCGCGGCTGATCCACGTTGCGACCCAGCATGACCGCGATGTGATAGGCCAGCAGCTGCAGCGGAATCACCGTAAGAATCGGTAGTAGGGCTTCGTCCGTCTCAGGCACCTCGATGATGTGATCGGCCATGCCGCGAATCTGCTTATCGCCCCGCGTCACGACGGCGATCACCGTGCCCTTGCGCGCCTTCACCTCCTGCACGTTTGACACGATCTTGTCATACGACTTGTCGCGCGCGGCAATGAACACTACCGGCATATGCTCGTCGATGAGCGCGATGGGTCCGTGCTTCATCTCCGCCGCAGGGTAGCCCTCGGCGTGGATGTAGCTGATCTCCTTGAGCTTGAGGGCGCCCTCGAGCGCCACCGGGAAGTTGGTGCCGCGACCGAGGTAGAGGAAGTTCTTCGCGTCTTTGAACTCAGCCGCGATGCTGCGCACCTCATCTTCAACGGTGCTGAGGATGTCTTGTACCATGTCAGGCAGAGCCACCAGTGCCTTCAGCAGCGCCTCATAGCGCGCCTGCGGCAGCACGCCCCGCTCGCGCCCGAGCACCATCGCCATGAGAGTCAGCGCCGTGACCTGCGCCGTAAAGGCCTTCGTCGAAGCAACCCCGATCTCAGGGCCCGCGTGCGTATAAACACCCGCCACCGTCTCGCGCGGAATGCTCGCCCCGACTACGTTGCAGATGCCTAGCACTGTCGCGCCCTGGCTCTTGGCCAACTGAATCGCTGCAAGCGTGTCGGCCGTCTCGCCACTCTGGCTGATGGCGATCACCACATCGTCCGGACGAATGATCGGGTTGCGATAGCGAAACTCGCTCGCATACTCCACCTCGACCGGAATGCGCGCCAGGTCTTCAAATAGGTATTCTCCCACCAGGCCCGCGTGCCAGCTCGTGCCACAGGCGACGATGGTCACCTTGTCTGCCGATGCCAGCTGACTCATCACCGGCAGCAGGCCACCTAGGCGCACCTCCATTACGTCTTCGCGCACGCGGCCACGCAGCGAGTCTTGGATAGAGCGCGGCTGCTCAAAAATCTCCTTGAGCATAAAGTGCTCATAGCCCCCCTTCTCAATCGCCTCGAGCTCCATCTCGAGCGTCTGCACCTCGGGGATGCGGATGTGGTTCTCGAGCGTCTTGAGCGTCATCTCGTTGTTGCGGATGACAACCAGATCATTGTCGCTCAGATACACCACGTTTTTAGTGTATTCGATGATCGGCGTGGCGTCTGAGGCAAGGAAGTATTCGTTGTGCCCTAGGCCCACGACCAGCGGACTCGCGCGCCGCGCCGCCACCAGCATCGCCGGGTCGCTCTTGACCAACACCACAATAGCAAAGGCACCCTCGGCTTTTGAAAGTGCCACACGCACAGCCTCGTCCGGCGTGATCTTACCATTCGCTGCGGTGTAAATCTCTTCGATCAGGTGCACCAACACCTCGGTGTCGGTCTGCGACTGGAACTTATAACCCCGCTTGATCAGGCGCTCTTTGAGCGGCAGATAGTTCTCAATGATGCCATTGTGGATGATGGCAAAGTGGTGAGTCTGGCTGACGTGCGGGTGAGCGTTGATGTCGTTGGGCTCGCCGTGGGTCGCCCAGCGGGTATGCCCGATCCCTACGCTGGCATGAACCGACTTGCCCGAGGCCTGCACATACGCCTCGAGGTCGGCCACCTTGCCCCGGCGCTTGAACACATGAATGCTGCCGTTTAGGAGGGCCACCCCGGCGGAATCATAGCCACGGTATTCGAGCCGCTTGAGCCCCTTGATCAGGATCGGATACGCCTCGCGATAGCCGATGTAACCCACAATGCCACACATAGCTCTAAAACGCTGAGGTAGAGAGAATTAGTTTAGTCAACCCACTGCGAGGGCCAGGTCAAAAAGGGTGCCAAAGCCCGCTAGGCTCTACGCCCAAGTTAACGCGGAAGCGGCGTGTAAAACACCGTTAGCCGCGGCCGCAGCGCCGGGTCTGGGTGATCAGGACCGGCGAGCACTACTCGCGAGGCGCGACGACTTCGGTCTGAAACGTAAAGAATTACGCCACGGTCTGAGCCGCCCGCTAGGATGACCGAGGCATAGGTTCCGATGGGAACAACATAGCCGCGCTGCACAGGACTATAGAGGGCCTGCAAGGGTTGTTGCAGATTGTTCTCAGATAGGCTGTCCGTTCCGCTCTGCACCAAATTCAAGATTGAGGGCGGAACAAAGCGAAGCGAATCGGGGCCCGTCGGCATAAATGCAGGATCCACCTTAAGCAACAGAGAAGCCGTATTCACAATGCCTCTCGGCAAGCTGTCGCGTAGGTTGGGCAGCCGAATGCGGAGTTTATAACCGCTCCCGCCAGTCAGCACGAGGTTGCGCTGGCGCGGCTGGCGCAGCACGCTGTCGAGCACGCTGCCCGAATACACAAAGCGCGTGACGCGGCTAAAGCCAACATTGGACCTAGGATAAAGCGCAAAAACAATGCGTCTGCGCTGGATGGTGTCGTCAGGGGCCGTGTTGCTGTCACGCGAGCGGAAATACACATTCACGTTCATGCTGTCGAGCCCCGGCAGCGGGAAGCATCCTATGGGGGAAGATGACTGGGCACCTAGCGTATAAATCGCACCACGAAACTGACCTGGAACTCTCACCACCGGATCGGTGCTGAAATGCAAGCCGCGAAAAACGCTGCGATTGTAGAGTGTGTCAATGCAACCTGACATTGCTCTCAGGCTGGTGTTTAGCAAGCTGTCGCCGAGCGCATTGGAGAGGCGTAAACGCAAGCGAAGTGAGCGCTCATTTTCGGCAAAGGAGAATACGTGTGCCGAGGCATAGTCGGTACTACTGCCATCCACCGCGATGGAGTCATTTTCGTTGAAAAGTCGCTGGTTCGGCGATGTGCCCGGGAAGCGAATAAGGCCTCGCACCATTCGGACGCGCAGCACTTGAGGGTCTATGCCTCGACCGTAAACAGTATTGATCGAAAGATTCAGCACAACCGAATCCACCTGAATATTCACGCCTAAAGTGGTGTCGAATGAGGTCTGACCAAAGCTTTGATATCGCCCATCGAAATTGAATTGCGCAAAAACGCTGGCTCGAACGCGTCCCAAATGAGGGTCGTCGTAATTACCCAGTAGATAGGGCGCCCCCTGAAAGCGAAATTGGCTTACTTCGTCAGGCAGCCCCGTTGTCATCACGGTGTCGCGCAGCTGCTTGAACTCTGCTCGAGTCGGGCTCACCACTGTGATCTGCCCCACAGGCACAAAGTCGGCGCCCAGTTCCGATTCAGAATTGCAGCCAGCCAGCACGGCCAGCACCATGAGACTGGCCGCGATGCGCGCCCAGGCCCCCGACAGACGGGTCGTCATCAGTTGATAATGCTCTGGTAGAGCTGGTTATACGACTCGACGTAATGTTGAATATCGTGGCCGTTGTGCTCGAAGGCCACGTTGTGCTTACCCTTTTTGAGCAGGTCTTCGAGAGCCTTCTCCAGCTTAGGCTGACCCTTGGTGATAGCATCGGCCAGCTTGAGCCCGCCCTTCGTCACCCCCATATAGGTCTCGCCCGAATACTCTTTCATCATCGCCGGGGGCACGCCGTCCAGCTTGGCCTTCTCGGCGAAGTTACCCGGCAGCGGTTGCGCCGATTCGTAGTCATACACCGTATAGACCACCTTCGACTGCTTGAAAATCGGGTCGTCTTTGTAATGCGTCTTGAGGTAGAGCGGAATCAGTGCCGTCATCCAGCCGTGGCAGTGCACGATGTTCGGGTTCCAGCCTAGCTTTTTAACCGTCTCGATCACGCCCTTGCTAAAGAAGATCGCGCGCTCGTGATTGTCGATATGGAAGGCCTGGTTCTTCGGGTCATTGAACACCGACTTCCGCTGGAAATAGTCCTCGTTGTCAAGGAAGTACACCTGCAACCGGGCGTTCGGGATGCTGGCCACCTTGATCGTCAGGGGCTTCTCTTCGGTGCCTACGCGAATGTTGATCCCCGACAGGCGCACCACCTCGTGCAGGCGGTTGCGGCGCTCGTTGATCACCCCGAAGCGAGGCATCAGAATGCGGATCTCGTGTCCTTTGTCTTGTAGGCCCTGCGGCAGTTGTCGGATGAAATCAGCGGCTTGGGTGATCCGGAGAAACGGATCGATCTCCATCGTCGCAAACAGAATGCGCAGTTTTTCCATACCTGAGGTAACGGCCGGGGTACCCGAACCGGGACGTAAAATTACGCCAATTTCGGCACCAATCCCAACACAAGTGGCCAATTTGCCTGATAACCAGTCGTTTAAGCCCTTTTCTACACTGGCAACCAATCTCATCACCCTGGCCGAGAGCCCTGAGGCCCTCCAGCATGCCCGCGCCCAGCGCGGGGGCGACATTGGCTTCGTGCCCACCATGGGGGCCCTGCACGCCGGCCACCTTAGCCTAGTCGAGGGAGCCCTAGCTCGCCATCAGCAGGTGGTGGTCAGCATTTTTGTGAACCCCGCCCAGTTTGGCCCGCACGAAGATTTCGAGCGCTACCCCCGCACCTTGGCCGACGACCTAGCTCAGCTCGAGGGTCTGGGGCAGCCCCTCGTGGTTTATGCACCCGCCGTCGATGACCTCTACCACCCAGGCGAAGACTTACGCATCAGCCTCCCCAGCCTAGCCGCCCGGTGGGAGGGGGCCCAGCGCCCGGGCCACTTCGACGGGGTGTGCCTCGTGCTCACCAAGCTCTTTCATCAGGTGGCGCCCCGAGCCGTTTACATGGGGCAGAAGGACTTTCAGCAGACGGTTGTCGTGCGCCGCCTGCTGCGCGATCTATACCTGCCCATCGAGCTCCTGGTGGTGCCCACGGCCCGCGAGGCCGATGGCCTGGCCATGAGCTCGCGCAACCGCTACCTCAGCGCCGAGCACCGAGCCCAGGCCCCCCGGCTGCACGCTGCCCTGCAGCAGCTGACCGCCGAAATCAGGGGCGGCGCCTCTATCCCAGCTGCAGTAGCTAAAACAGAGGCCAGCCTGCGCGCTGCGCCCGCTTTTGAGATCGACTACCTCTCCATCGTCGACGGCGATACCCTCGAGCCCCTCACCCAGCTCGAGGGCGCCCAGCAGCCCACGGCCATCGTTACGGCACGCCTAGGCACCACCCGTCTGCTAGATAATATGCCCATCTTTGCGGCGCCTTAGCCGAAACGATGGTCGTCGAAGTTCTAAAGTCTAAAATCCACCGCGCGCGCGTCACCGAGGCCGACTTGCATTATGTCGGCAGCATCACCATCGATCGTGTGCTGATGGACGCCGCAGGCCTGATCCCAAACGAAAAGGTGCAGGTGGTAAACGTCAACAACGGCGCACGTCTCGAGACCTACGTCATCGTGGGCGAGCCCAACTCCGGCAAAGTCTGCCTCAACGGCCCCGCCGCGCGCCTCGTGCAGGTGGGCGACGTCGTCATCATCCTCTCCTACACGTGGCTAGAGAGCGATGAGGCCCTGCGCTTTGAGCCCACGGTGGTTTTCCCCGACGAGCACAACCGGCTCGTGCCTCACGCTTAACTCGCCGCCATGGCCACCCGCCAGGGCCTGATGGCCGCTCTCAAATATGCCCTCGGCATAGGGCTGGGGGGCCTTTTGCTCTGGCTCGCCTTTCGTGACCTCGATTGGGCTGCCCTGCAGGCGGGCCTATCGCAGGTTAGCATTCCCTGGGTATTGCTTGGTCTGGTGGCCATGGTCATGGCCCACCTGCTGCGTGCCTACCGCTGGCGCCTGCTGCTGCGCGCGGCCGAGGCTGATGTGCCCGCCCCCAGCGCCTTTCACGCCCTCATGGCCGGCTATATGGTCAACTACGCCGTCCCCCGTCTCGGCGAGATCACCCGCTGCACGCTCATCTTCCGCCGTCACCGCGTGCCGGTCGCTACGAGCCTGGGCACGGTGGTTACCGAGCGCCTACTCGACGTGATCATGCTACTGGGGCTGCTTATCGTGCTGCTGATCACTGAGGCCGGGGCTATGGCCGAACTCTTCTCTGGCGCTACAACCAAGCTCGAGGTAGTACCAACCTGGGCATGGGTGCTGCTCTCAGCCTTGGGACTCAGCGGGCTCGCCCTTGCCGCCCGGCTATGGCAGCACTACCGTAAGCGGCTCGACCAGTGGCCTCTTGCCCAGCGCCTCGTCGGCTTCCTACTGCAGATGGGTCAGGCCGTGCTGAGCATCCGCCGCAGCGACCGACCCCTTGCACTCCTGCTCAGCTCGCTGGGCATCTGGCTCTGCTATGTGCTCAATACCTGGTGGGTATTGTTGGCCATGCCGCCTTTCGAGGGGGCGAGCCTCTATCTCGCCTTTTTCCTGACGGCCATCGGCGCCATCGGCATGTCGCTGCCGGTGCCGGGCGGCATCGGGTCTTATCACTCGCTGATCGTGTTTGGCGCCGCGCTACAGGGCTATGCCCGCGGCGCCGGACAGGAGGCCGCCCTGCTGCTGCACACCAGCGGCCTCGTTGTCAACGTCATTCTGGGCCTTGTTGGTTGGCTGATGCTGACCAGCATACGCCCTACTGAGCGGTCGGATTAGCCTTAAGGCTGCGCCGCCCCCCCATCCACTGCTACTGATAAACAGGGCAATCGGCCCCCTTGGCCGTACTAAAAGGCTTGTGTGGAAGTAACCCTAGCGTAACTTTCGCCAGAACGCCGGGCTTTAGCTGCAGAGGATTTGCTCTGCGCGCCGGTGGTCTGCACACCACGCTAATCCACCTAGATTCCATGATCAAGTTCTCTCCGCAGCTCTTGCGCGCGCGTGTGGGGCGATGGTCGGCCGTGCTGCGTGCACCGGCCAGCCTGATGCTCTTCGCATGGGCGATCGCATTTGGATCTCTTCACGCCCAAGACATCCGCAGCGCCGGCGACCGTGGCACCGTTCCCGCCGCCGCGGGCACCGTCACCGTCTCGGGCCGGGTCGTCGATGGCGAGACCAAAGAGCCTCTAATCGGCGTCACGGTCTCAGTCGTGGGCCGCGTGGCCGGCACCATCACCGACGGCAATGGCGGCTACCGCATTACGGTAACGAACGCCGAGGCGGGCCTGAAGCTTCGCTTTAGCTATGTCGGCTACGAGTCGCAAGACATCGCACTGCCCGCAGCTGGCGGCACCCTCAATGTCACGCTGGCTCCGGTCGGGGTTATGGGCAAAGAGGTGGTCGTCTCGGCCTCACGTGTGGCCGAATCGGTGCTAGAGGCGCCGGTGAGCGTTGAGCGTCTCGATGCCATTGCCATTCGCGAGACCCCCTCGGTCAACTTCTACGACGCCATTGCTAACCTCAAGGCGGTCGACATGACCACCACCTCGCTAGGCTTCAAGACGGTTAACGCCCGTGGCTTCAACTCGCCTGGCAACACACGCTTCGTCCAGCTGATCGACGGTATGGACAATCAAGCGCCTGGCCTGAACTTCTCGGTTGGCAACATCGTCGGCGTGACCGACCTTGATGTCGCCTCAGCTGAGCTCATCCCAGGTGCCGCCTCGGCCCTCTACGGCCCCAACGCCCTGAACGGCATCTTGGTTATGCAGACCAAAGATCCCTTTGCCTACCAGGGTGCGAGCGCCCGTGTGCAGTTCGGCGTGAACCACGTCGACAACTTCGCCCGCGACATCGCCCCCTACCTCGACGCTGCCATTCGCTACGCTAAGGCCTTCAATGACAAGTTTGCCTTCAAGCTGAACATCAGCTACATGGCGGGGCAAGACTGGCACGCTTCGAGCCAGGCCAACGTCGCTGCGGTGCCCAACATCGTCAACGGCCAAATCACAAACCTCGACCGCTTGAACTTCTACGGCGATGAGGCCACTGCTACCCTGCCTGGCATCGGCGTCGTGTCGCGCACGCCGTATGCTGAGAAAGATCTCGTGGACTATGGCGTCAACAGTTTGCGTGGTAACGCCCAGCTGAACTATCGCTTCACGGATAAACTCGAGGCCTCGCTCTTCTACAGCTATGGCCAAGGCACCACGGTGTACCAAGGCGCTAACCGCTATTCGCTGCGCAACTTCACCTTCCAGCAGCTTAAGGCCGAGATTAAGGGCGACGAGTTCTTCTTGCGTGGCTATATGACGATTGAGAACTCGGGCGATAGCTACGACTCGCGTTTCCTTGCCCTGAACCTGAACCGAGTGGGCATCCGCAGCTTCAACCCTGCCACCGGTGGCGACATCGCCATTGTGCCTGAGACGCAGGCTGACGCCACTTGGTTTCAGCGTTACGGCTATGCCTTCTCGCCCACGGGTGCAGCCGTTCTAGGCATACCCGCCGCGAATGACCTGTTTGCTCGCTCTTTCGCTGACCGTGGTCGACTCGTCCCCGGCTCAGAGAACTACACCGGCGAATTCAATCGCATTCGAGGCCTGACCGACTTCCGCCGCGGTGCGAAATTCAACGACCAGACCCGCATGTACCACGCAGAGGGCCAATACAACTTCAAGAAGCTGCTCCGCGACGTGTCCTTCGCTGAGAATCTTGAAGTGCTGGTCGGGGGCAATTTCCGACTCTATGAGCTGCGCTCGAACGGCACCATCTTCCCCGATACCGTCGGGAATGCCATCACCATTTACGAATACGGCGGCTTTGCCTCAGCCTCCTACAAGTTCTTTGAGGGTAAGCTGAAGGTTAGCGCCTCGGCCCGCTACGACAAGAACCAAAACTTCGACGCCCGCTTTACGCCCCGCATCTCCGCCGTGTATGAGGTGATGGAGAATCACTTCCTGCGTGCCTCGTTCACCACGGGCTTCCGTATGCCCACCACGCAAGAGCAGTTCATCGACCTCAACCTCGGTGCGATTCGCCTCTTGGGCGGTCTTGAGACCATCACACGTCCCTATGACCTGACGGGCAACATCTGGACGCTCGAGTCAGTGAACCGATTCTCAGCAACGGTCAACCAGCAGATCGCTGCCGCTGTGGTTGCTAACGGTGGCAACCCCATCAGCACGGGTCAGCAGGCGGCCATCGCCCTCGCCAACGCGAGTGTTCTGCAGGTCTTCACGCCCCAGCGCATCCGCCCCGAATACACCGAGACCTATGAAGTCGGCTACAAAGGGCTGCTGGACAACAAACTGTTCTGGGATGTGAACTACTACTACACCCGTTACTACGACTTCCTTGGCTTCCAGCGCGTGGTGCGCCCCGGCACCGAGATCTCAGGCCCGAACGGCTCACTGGCTCCGCTTGACCTCAGCGGGGGCAACTTCCAGGTGTACCAGCTCTATGTTCCGGCCCAGGGTTCCGTTTTCTCTCAGGGCTTCACCGCTGGTCTGGAGTATGCCTTCTTTAAGGGTTATCGGATCAATGCGAACTACACCTTCGCCGAGCTCAACCTCGATTCACCCGATCCGACTTTCACGGCCTTCAACACCCCGAAGCACAAGACCAACCTGTCCTTCTACAACCGCAACGTGGCCCGCAACGTCGGCTTCAACGTCACCTGGCGTTGGAGTGATACCTACCGCTGGCAGGCTTCGTTCGGCGACGGTCAAGTGCCCGCCTTCAACCTCGTCGATGCGCAGATTAGCTTCCGCGTGCCCGACATCAAGACGGTCATCAAGTTTGGCGGCTCGAACATCCTCAACAACCGCCACTTCGAAATTTGGGGCGGTCCGATGGTCGGTGCCATCTACTACGTCTCGTTCAACTTCGACGAAGCTTTTAGCAACTAACCCCCAACCGCCATCACTATGAAACGCGCTTTGATTTTCCTGCTGGCGCTGGCCCTTGGGGTCACCGCTTGCGAGCCCTATGAGCCCCCGCAAAACGAGTTTGAGAAAAAGGCTGACGCCCCCGTGTCAGCTGGCAGCCTCAATGTCACGAAGTACGTTGCGTTGGGCAATTCGCTGACCGCCGGCTTCGCTGACAACGCACTCTACCTCGAGTCGCAGCAGGTCAGCTACCCAGCGATCATCGCTCAGCAGATGGTGCCTGCGGGTGCACCCGCCACCTTCAACCAACTGTTGATGCCCGCGGGCATTGGCTTTGGCGGCTTCGCGGCTGCTCCAGCCCCGCAGCCTCCGTCGCAGTTCTCGATTGTGCTGGGTCAGCAGTTCGCGCGGGTGGTGCCTACGACCCCTCCGGTGGGCTCCTCGACCCTGACGGTGCTGCAAGACACCGCCTCGGCCTATCGCACCCACTCACCACTGAGCCCCACATGGCGCCCTGCTACCGGCCAGGCCACCAACCAGAACTTTGGTGTGCCGGGCGTGACCATCCAGCAGTCGCTCGCGGGCGCCCTGGGCAACCCCGTTGGGGGCAACCCGTTCTACCTGCGTATCGCCAGCAACCCCGGCACCTCGACCCTCGTGGGCGATGCCGCCGCGGCTGCCCCGACGGTGTGGACGATGTGGCTCGGCAACAACGACATCTTGGGCTATGCCACCAGCGGTGGTGTTGCGCCTGCCACGACTGTCGCCAGCTTCCGACCCGCCTTTGATGCCGCCCTCACCCAGATGGTTGCCGTGGCTAACTCACGCGGGGTTGTGGCGAACATTCCGGACGTCACCTCCATTGCGTTCTTCCGCGCGGTGGGCTCGACGTCGTTCCCACCCGCTCCTGGTCCGCCCTTCTCGACCTCGACAGCTGCTGCATCGAATGCACTCTGGCAGGCTTACCTCGTGCAGCTAGCGGCCGATGCGTCGGTTGTCGGAGGATTGCCGGCTGGTGTGGTTATGGGTCAGCCTTTCGTGAACCCTGTGTTCAACGCGGGTGAGCCGCGGCGCACGGGGGTCGTGTTCGTTACCGGCACCGGTGGCATTCGCCAGAGCAATGCGACCGACCTGCTGGCCCTAACGGCTCAGTTGGGTATTCCACAGCCCGGTGGCGTCTCGCGCGGCCTCACCCCGCCCTTGACGGTAGTGCCCACCGGCGGCCCGAACATTTTCGCGAGTTTGTCTGCTACAGCTCAGGCCATTTGCAACGGCGTGTCGGGAGGCGCCAACGTTGCCTTCCTCGTCCCCAACGCGGGGCCGTTGGGCAGCCAGTTTGTGCTCGACCAAGCCGAGATTGCCTTCGCTCGCCAGCGCACCACTGAACTGAACGCCGAGATCGCCGCCTCAGTCACCGCCAACGGCATGGGCCGTGTCGCGCTCTGGGATGCCAATGCGTTCTTCACCACCGTCGCAACCTCGGGCATCCGCGTGGGCGACTCACGTGGCGGTTCGCTGATGCGCGTCGACTACCTCACCGGTGGCTTGTTCTCGCTCGATGGGGTGCACCCCACCCCAGCTGGAGCCGCGATCATCGCCAACCAGTTCCTGCGCACGATGAACACCGCCTTTGGCAGCACGTTCAAAGAGGTTGACCCGACCACCTATCGCGCGGTGAACCGCCGCTAGGCTCGACCGAATCTTTCCGTCAAGCGGGGCCCGATGGGCCCCGCTTGCGTTTCGCGCCTAAAAGCAAAAAGCCAGCGAATGCTGGCTTTTTTGTTGCGGGTATAGGACTCGAACCTATGACCTTCGGGTTATGAGCCCGACGAGCTACCACTGCTCCAACCCGCGATGTGGGTGCAAAGATAGCAGGTTTTCCCGTCGTTTGCGCACCTTCGCCTTTATTCCTTCGCGTGAGCCCCGCCGAATCCTCGCATCCCCCTGAGCATCAGTCTGGTTTCGTTAGCCTGGTGGGCCGGCCCAACGCCGGCAAAAGCACCCTGCTCAACGCCCTTCTGGGCCAGAAGATCTCCATCGTCACCCCCAAGCCTCAGACTACACGCCACCGGATTCTGGGCATCATGAGCGGCGATCACCACCAGATCGTCTTCGTCGATACACCCGGCGTGCTCAAACCCCGCGTGCGCCTGCACAGCGCCATGATGGGCAGTGTGGGCTCGGCCCTAGCAGAGGCCGAGGTCGTGCTCTGGGTCGTCGCGCCCGACGACGCTTACACCCTCGACGACGAGCTCGTGCTGCGCCTGCGCGGCCTCTCCTGCCCCATATTACTCTTGCTCAACAAAGCCGACACCCGCACGCCCGAGCAGCTGCTCGAGCTGCGTGCCCAGCTGCTTGAGCTCGTGCCCACCACCGAGGTGCTCATTCTTTCCGCCACCGAGGGGCTCAATGTCGAGGGCGTCGTGCCAGCCATCCTGCGCCACCTGCCACCGGGGCCGGCTTACTTCGACAAAGACCAGATCACCGACCGCCCCGAGCGCTTCTTTGTCGCCGAGATCATCCGCGAGAAGGTGTTTCTACAGTTCCGCGACGAGATTCCCTACAGCGTCGAGGTCAGCATCCTGCAGTACGAAGAGTTTCCTGAGCGCGACCATATCGAGGCTGAGATCCACGTTGCCAAGGCCAGTCACAAAGGCATGCTCATTGGTAAGGGCGGCCAGGCTCTCAAGCGACTAGGCTCTGCGGCCCGTGCCGACATCGAGGCCTTCGTCGGCCGCCCTGTTTTCCTGCACCTCTACGTGCGCGTGGCGGAGAACTGGACCGACCACCCCGGCCGCCTCCGTAGCTTCGGCTATGACGCCTCGCGCTGACGCTGCCCAGCTCACCTTCCCCACTCCCACCGGGTCCCTGCTGTTGCGGGCCACCGAGGCCGGCCTGATCGAGGCGACCTTCCGTGCTGAGGCGACAGACGCTCCTGCCGACGATCATCCTGTGCTGCGCCAAGCAGCCACGTGGCTTGAGGCCTACCTCGACCGCCGTGCCTTACCCACTTTGCCACGCCTCCGGCCCGAGGGCACCCCCTTCCAGCAGCGAGTGTGGCAGGCCCTACTCGATATCCCCTTTGGTCAAACGCAGAGTTATGCGGCCCTCTCGCAGCGCCTAGGCGACCCTAAGGCCATCCGCGCCGTCGCCGCCGCCAATGGCGCCAACCCCCTCGCCATTTTCATCCCTTGCCACCGTGTGATCGGCAGCGACGGCAGCCTGACCGGCTATGCTGGCGGCCTCGAGCGCAAAGCCTGGCTGCTGCGCCACGAGGGCGCACTCGCCGCCGAGCTGTTCTAGGCGCATCGCGCCCGTTCTGCCTACTAGCCGTTCGAGTGCAGCGCCACGCGGTTGCCCTCGCTGTCGATAAACACGGCCATGTAACCGATTTCGGGGCTGATGTGCGTCTTCTGCTGCACCACCTTGCCCCCAGCCCCGGCCACGCGGTCGATCACGGCCTGCAGGTCGGGGTTGGCATTGAGATAGACCATGACACCGTCGGCCGAGGGGCGGTGTTCATTGCTCTTGGCGAGGGCGCCCATCAGCTTCCCCGCGGTGTGATCTACGACCGGGAAGTAGGCCATCGTGACCGGGCCGAACTGCTCGACCTGCATCGTAATCTGAAAGAGGCTTTCGTAGAAACGCTTCGCACGGTCGAGGTCAACCGCAGGGATTTCAAACCAGTTGAGGTGGTTGGCGGGTTTCGTAGCGATGTCGAGGGCCATAGCAAGCGAATGAGGGTTAAGCTTTGGCATTCAACTTAGCACACGATATCCCTGCTGCCGTGCAGGCAGTTGTTAAGAATGCTTGCGACCGCCGTTTACCTCAGGCGTCGATGCGCGCGTACTTCGCGTTGCGCTCGATGAACTCACGCCGCGGCGCCACATCATCGCCCATTAGCATCGAGAAGATATGGTCGGCCTCGGCCGCGCTCTCGATCGTCACCCGTTGCAGCGTGCGTGTGGCCGGGTCCATCGTCGTGGACCACAGCTGCTCGGCGTTCATTTCGCCTAAGCCCTTATATCGCTGCACACTCACTTTGCTCTCGTCGCCGCCACCCAGGCGCTCGATGGCCGCACGGCGGTCGTCCTCGTTCCAGCAATACTGCTCCTCTTTGCCCTTTTTCACCAAGTAGAGCGGCGGCAGCGCGATGTAGAGGCGCCCATTCTCGATCAGCCCCGCCATGAAGCGGTAGAAGAAGGTCAGCAGTAGCGTGCGGATGTGGCTACCGTCCACATCCGCATCGGTCATGATGATGATCTTGTGATAGCGCAGCTTATCGAGGTTCACCTCTTCGCCCGTGCCCACGCCCTGCACGCCGGTGGCGGTAATGATGTTCTTGATCTCCTCGTTCTCATAGATCTTGGTCGGGTGGGCCTTCTCTACGTTCAAGATCTTGCCCCGCAGCGGCAGGATGGCCTGGAAATGGCGCTCGCGACCCTGCTTAGCGGTGCCACCCGCCGAGTCACCCTCCACCAGATAGAGCTCACACTGCTCGGGGTCATTGCTGGCGCAATCGGCAAGCTTGCCCGGCAGGCCGCCACCGCCGCCCACACCCTTGCGCTGCACCATCTCGCGGGCCTTCTTTGCGGCATAACGTGCCTCGGCTGCGAGCACCACCTTTGAGATGATATACTTGGCGACTTTGGGGTTCTCTTCTAGGTAATACGCCAACTGCTTGTTGACGATGCTCTCGACCACCCCCGCCACATCGCCGTTGCCCAGCTTGGTCTTGGTCTGCCCCTCAAACTGCGGCTCGGGCACCTTCACCGACACGATGGCCGTCAGCCCCTCGCGGAAGTCGTCGCCCGACACGTCAAACTTCAGCTTGTCGAACATCTTGTTCGCATCCGCATAGGCCTTGAACGTGCGCGTGAGCGCCTTCTTGAAGCCCACCACGTGCGTGCCACCCTCGTGCGTGTTGATGTTGTTGACGTACGAGTGCAGGTTCTCGTTATACGAGGTGTTGTATTGGATCGCGATCTCCGTCGGATAGAGCCCACCGTCGTCCACGCCCTCGATGTAGATCGGCCGCTCGTGCAAGGCATCGCGGTGCTGGTCGAGGTAGCGCACGAACTCCACTAGGCCACCCTCGCTATAGAACTCCTTCGTGAGAAAGCCAGCCTCAGGGTTACCAGGCTCGGCCAGTTCGCGCTCGTCGGTCAGGCGGATGCGAATGCCGCGATTCAAAAACGCCAGCTCGCGCAGGCGCCCCGCGAGGATGTCGAACACATACTCAGCCGTGGTGAAGATCGTCGTGTCGGGCCAGAACGTCGTCTGGGTGCCCCGTTCGTGAGTGTCGCCGATGCGGGCCACGGGCGCTTGCGGCACCCCGCGGTGATATTCCTGAAACCACATGCCGCCGTCACGGTGCACGGTCACCTTACACACCGTCGAGAGCGCGTTCACGCACGACACGCCCACGCCGTGCAGGCCGCCCGACACCTTATACGACGACTTGTCAAACTTGCCACCTGCGTGCAGCACGGTCATGACCACCTCCAGGGCTGACTTGCCCTCTTTCGGGTGCAAGTCCACCGGAATGCCGCGGCCGTTGTCGCGCACCGAGATCGCCCCATCGGCGTGAATCGTCACCCGGATGTCGTTGGCATAACCCGCCAAGGCCTCGTCGATTGAGTTGTCCACCACCTCATAGACCAGGTGGTGCAGGCCGCGCGAGCCAATGTCGCCGATATACATCGCCGGCCGCTTGCGCACCGCCTCGAGCCCCTCGAGCACCTGAATGTTATCGGCCGTATACGTGGCATTGCTAGGCGTAAGCCCGGCCGGTACCGCCGTGGGCGGTTGTGCAGTATTCATTCCCTCAAAAACGTGGAAAACAGGGTCAAAAGTACAGGTTTTCGGGGGCAATTCCCAGCCCCTCGTGCCCCTGATTTACCCCCCATCCAGCGGCTCAGCCAGCCTTAAGGCTGTGGCACCGTCACCCGCCGCTGCGTGACCACCAAGCCCGTGAAAATGCCGATGCCCCCCTCTACGTTGTCCACGATGCGCCCTGGCTCTTGAAAGGGATTTGTGTTGCCCCGCTGAGCCCGCTCCACCGACTGATAAAAGTCGTAGTAGGACTTTGAGATGTGCATGTGGCGGATTAGCACTGACTGCTGCGGGCGAAAGTTCGGTGGCGTGAAGGTGAAGTCCGTCGGGCCAGTGCGCGCGAAGTCGCTGCGCTCGATCGACAGGATCGAGTCCGGCTCGCCAAAGTCATACGTGATGCGGTAAAAGTTCTCGGTGCCCGGCGCGGGGTCTGGCCAATACGTCTGAATCGACACGTCGCGGTTGTTGCTCGTGAACTCGAACGTGACCGTGTCGATGCGCGCCACCGGCGGTGTGATAGTCGTTTGGGCCGTGGCGCGCTTGCCGCCCGGCTCGGTCACCAGCAGGCGAAAGAGTGTGCTGTAGTTGCGCGGCACGACAACCCCCGGCGCCGAGCGGTATTCGCCAAAGACAAACTTGTTCAGGGGGTTGCCGATGGGCGAGAACGTAAGCGGCACGATCGTGTCATTGTACGTGATCGTCACCGTGGCGTTCTGGATGATGGGCACCTGCGCCACCGCCCCAAAAAATGGCTGCGTCTGTGTCACCGACACCCGAAAGGCCGAGTCCGGCTCGAGATACGACTCGATCACCAGCTGCGGCTCGGGCACAGGCAGGTTCACCTCCACCTCTTGGGTGAAATCGCCGCAGCCGACCAGCAGCGCGAGAGACAGCAACAGAGCTAAGCGTAGCATGGGATGAAGCTTAAAAGCGGCGGTTCCAGGTGATCGACGGGATGATGGGAAAGAGCGCCACCTGCTCCGCGGCCGTCTCGACGAAGCCCCCATCCGGATTCTCGCGCACCTCGCCATAAAAGAAGAACGGGTTGCGCCGGTTATACACGTTATAGGCGCTCAGCACCAGCTCTGACTCACCGCGCTTGGGCTTAAAGCGCCAGGTGATCGACACATCGGCCCGATGGTAGTCGGGCATCCGATAGGAGTTGCGCTCGCCAAATACCGGCACCGGGTTGCCAGGGATAATCGAGAAGCCTCCGTCACGGTTCATCACAGCCCCGCTCTGCGTACCCCCTACGTAGTCGCTCAAAGAGAACAGCACACTATTGGGCGTGACAGCCTCGCCCGTGCGATAGACAAAAGTGGCAGAGGCCGACAGCCGCGGCGTAATCTCGCGGCTGATGACCAGCGACAGGTCGTGCCGCCGATCAAAGCGGAACGGGAAGGTGCGCCCGCCGTTGAGTTCCGGAAAGGTGCGGTCCGTCCAGCTCCACGTATAGCTGATCCAGCCCGTGGTCTTGCCCTCCTTGCGCTCGAGCAGGAACTCAGCCCCATAGCTGCGCCCCCGCCCTAGGGTGAACTCTTGGTCGAGCTGCGGGTTGGCAAAAAGGCGCGCCCCCTCGCGCAGCTCGACCTGGTTCTCAAGCCACTTGTAATACAGCTCGCTCGTGAAGGTCAGGCCCATCTTTGGCATCACCCAGGTCACACCCGCCGACACAATGTCAGCATACTGCGGACGCAGGCGCTGCGTGCTGGGGTACCACACGTCGGTGGGCAGCGAGGCCGTGCTGCTCGTGGCGAGGTGCACATATTGGCGCATGTGGGCATAGCTCGTTTTGAGCGCCACGTTCTCACTCAGGCGAAAGCGCGCCGCCGCCCGCGGCTCGAGGCCCCCATAGGCCACCACCGCGCTCGCATAGCCCGCCAGGCGCAGGCCCACGTTGATCCGCAGCCAGGGGTTCAGGTCATAATCATCTGACACGTAGAGCGCCCCCTCGCTGCCCACCAGCCGCTGCGTGAACTGAAACGCGCTGTTGATCTGCGAGTTGTCGGTGTCGAGGCCCGAGGGCGTGAACGTGTGCCCAATGTAGAGCGCGCCAAACTTCACGTTGTGCCGTGGCGAGGGGTACCAGTCGAAGTCCACCTTCAGCGTCGCATCCTGAATGCGCGAAAAAAGCGCCGAGCGAAAAGCTCCGAAGTTGTTGTTGATCGAATACTCGTACTCCGTGTAGATCGCTGTCGTATTGACGAACAGCCGGTCGTTGAACAGGTGGTTCCACCGCAGCGAGGTGGTGATGTTGCCCCACGTGAAGTTGAAGTTGAAGTTCTGGTTCGTGAAGCCAAACACGTCGCGTCCGAAGTACCCCGACAGGTAGAGACGGTCGCGCGGCCCCAGCTGATAGTTCGCCTTGACGTTGAAGTCGTAGAAGTAGTAGTCGGGGATAGGGTTGAAGTCCGGATTGTCGCGGTTGGCCTCGTTCACTACGCGTGTGAAAATGTCCAAATATGTCCGCCGCCCCGACACGATCCACGAGCTCTTGCCCTTCTGAATAGGGCCCTCGAGCGTCAGGCGCGACGAGATCAGGCCCAGGCCAAAGGCCCCGCCAAACTTATTCTGGTTGCCCTCGCGCAGCTGCACATCTAGCACCGACGAGAGCCGCCCGCCAAACTTCGCCGGGAAGTTGCCCTTGTACACCTCCAGCCCCTTGACCGCGTCGGGGTTGAACACGCTAAAGAGGCCGCCCAGGTGCGCTGCGTTATACACGATCGCCTCGTCGAGCAAGATCAGGTTCTGATCTGACCCTCCCCCGCGCACGTAGAAGCCTGCGGTCGCCTCGGTGCCGCCCTTGATGCCCGGCAGGAACTGCAGCACCTTGAGCAGGTCGATCTCGCCAAAGATCGCCGGCACCTTTTTGATCTGCGCCGCCGACAGCCGCGTCAGGCCCATCTGCGTTTGCTCCACGGGGTCGGTGGGCTTGTCGCCGCTGATCACCACCTCGCTCAGTTGCATCCCTTCTTCGACCAAGCGGATGTCGAGCGTACGGTCGGCCGTAAGGCGCACCGATCGGCGCTGTGTCACATAGCCCAGGTAACTATAGGCCAGCGTGAACGCAGAGTCGGCCGGCAGCGTGATCGAATAGAAACCATACGCGTTGCTGGTCGTGCCCCAGGTTTTCCCCACCACAGTCACCGTAAGACCCGGCAGGGCCTCGTTGGTCAGAGAGTCGCGCACATATCCGCTCACGGTGTGACGCGCGCCGGTCAGCACCCGGTTGCGGCCACGCTGGGCTGGGGCTTGACCCTGGGCGGGAGGGCTGAGGGCCAGAAAGCTGCAGAGCAGCACCAGCCAGACCCATGTTTTCGTGCGCGGTATCAACAGAGTAGCGGTAAGTAACGGTGCATTGAACGGCGTTCAGCCCCGTTGAGTTTCGATCTAAACTGTTCAGCTGCTGAACTTGACCTAGGTCAAGTCGAAACCGAATCACTGAACGCCTCACCAACGCAAAACGGCGACCCTGCGTGTGCAGAACCGCCGTTTTAATTTGTCGTTAACTCAAACGCTTAGACGCGCTCGAGCTCGCTGAAGAAGAAGCCGATCTCGCGCAGGGCATTCTCGTCTGAGTCCGAGCCGTGAATCGCGTTGGCGTCGATCGACTTGGCAAACTTCGCGCGGATGGTGCCGGGCGCGGCCTTGCTCGGGTCGGTGGCGCCGATCAACTCGCGAAACTTGGCCACGGCATCGGGGCCCTCGAGCATCAGCGGCACACAGGGGCCACTCGTCATAAACGACACGAGGTCCTTGAAAAAGCCGCGCTCGCGGTGCACCGCATAGAAGCCCTCGGCTTGCGCCTGGCTCAGGTGCAGCAACTTCATCGCGCGCACGCGGAAGCCCGCTTGGGTGATCTGGTCTAGAATTTGACCCGTGTGACCGTTGCGCACGGCATCGGGCTTGATGATCGAAAAAGTGAGCGTACCGGCCATAAGGCTGAGAATGGGATGGTTGGGAAATCGGCCGCAAAGGTAGGCAGATTCCGGCAGGCCCTCGGCCGTCCCTTTTGCTCGAACTAGCGATAGGGCGATATCTGCTGGTGCAGGCGAATGGCCTGCCGCGCCAAGAAAAAGCCGACCACCAGCGCGATGATCGAACCCACCGTCAGCCATTTATACGAGGCCTGCATCAGGCAGAAATCATAAAAGCCGTGAAACAGCACCGCCACCGTCAGGCCCGTCAGGTGATAGCTCGCGTTCGCGTGGCGGAACTTCGCTAAGCCCACGAAGTAGCCCATGAGGATGGCAAAAATGGCGTGCGCCGGCACGGTGGTGAACATCCGCAGCAGAGCACCCGGCAGGTTGCCCGCGTCAGAGGTCACAAAAATCAGGTTCTCCACCGAGGCGAAGCCCATGCCGATCATCACCGAATAGGTGATGCCATCGGCCGGCTCGCTAAAGTGCCGATGCGGATAGGCAAAGGCCATGAGGAACAGAAACTTCGACAGCTCTTCCACCAGCGCCGCCTCGACAGTGCCGCGCCACAGCGCCCCGAGCAGGCCTGGCATATGGTGCAGGCTCACGTCGCGCAGCAGGATCTGCAGCCCGCCCGACACCAGCGTCGCAAAACAGCCCGCCGCGAAAATGCCCACCAGCATGTGCAGCGGCTCGCGCTCGTGCGCGTCGGCACGCGCCACCACGGCCGCGATGGCCACGGCGGGGGCGATCGCCACGGCGATGAGTTCGAGGGTGGTTAGGTCCACGGCTGGTCCAGCGAGAGCAGCTCAAGTTACACCGATGTCAGGCCGCCGCCGTCGCCAAGGCTCGGCTGGGCTCATGTGCGAGGTCGGCTAGCTCGCGGGCCGCGATAAGGCGGCTGTCGCTGAGCGCGTCGCGCAGGCTGACGATGCGCTGATAGTAGTGCCGCGCCTCCACCCCGAAGGCCTCGTCGAGCTCGCGCCGCTCGAGCGCGCTAAAGGTGCCGTCGAGCGCCGCCGCCACCGCCAGCAGGTTCAGTACGAGGCGGCGCTCGTCGGGTGCCAGCGCGGCGAGGTTCTGCAGCAGGCTGCCCCAGTCGTCGAGGCGGGGCACCTCGCGCGGCGGCGGCGCGCCCAGCTCGTCGAGCAGGGCCAGCAGCAGCAGCAGCATGTTCGGGTGATAGTTCTGTGTCAGCACCACCACATTGCCGGCAGCCTGCAGGGCGGCCAGGCGCCC
>VYMD01000050.1_pt1 | contig 41141 bp, 38 predicted proteins | sample 5115311 | NCBI WGS metagenome assembly VYMD01 (sample SAMN12291779, study PRJNA351875) | freshwater metagenome | isolation source: freshwater lake | place: USA: Michigan, Wintergreen Lake | collected 2013-08-08
GCGCGCCTGCAGCAGCGCCCTCGGCGACAGGCCCAGCCGTGTCAGGCTGCCGACGATGCCGTGCAAGAGTGGCGGGGCGATGAGCATCCTGTCGCGATCTGCCTAGTGCATGGCGGCGGAGGTCAGGTGCCGGGCCTCACACGATCCGCAGCTTTGCGCCACAGTTCGACCGCGTGTCCGTTTTCCTTCGCCTACCATGAGTTCAAATCTAGCCGCACAGGCCCATCTTGTCGCCTTCAGTCGCCGCCGCTTAGCCGCCCTGATCGCGCTGGGCATCACCTTCTGGTTCCTCGCCGCACTCATGGTGCGTGTGCTGGGCCCCTATGTCTTCACCGACGGCAACCCCTATCGCTGGCTCATGTTCGTGCTCGCGGTGCCGCTCTCCTATGGCTTTATGTTCAGCGCCCGCTGGCTCGTGCGTTTGCAGCGTGTCGAGCTCGCCTCGGCTATGGCCATTATGACGCTCGTCGCCACCCTCTGCGACGGCACCGCCCTCACCTGCTGCCACACCCTCTACGGCGCCAGCTACGAAATCGCTCTCTTCGGCGCGGCGGTGATCTTGTGGGGCGCGGGCGTAGGTATGCTCGTGGGCTACCTGGCCTCGGGCTCAGCTCTGCCGCGCCTCGACGAGGTCTGAGCTAGCGCCCCGGCTCCTGCACGAAGGTGTAGGTGGTGAACTCGACAAAGTCATCCACCCGGTGCACGAAGGCCGGCCGCCCATCCGCCCCCACCGTAAAGTCCCACTGCACGCGCCCCATCGCCGGGTCGCTATACAGGCACTCGAATCGGCCGTCTTTGATGTGCCGCAGCTCGGCGCTCAGATATGCCTGGTTTGAGAACTCGGCTTTCAGGCCTGTCGCAGTTGCACGCAGGGTGATCGTGCCATACACGGCGTTGCGATAGCTGCCCGCCAAACGGGCGAGACTCAGGCCCGAGGGCAGCGGCAGCCCCTGCGCGATCGTGTCAGCCACGGCCCGGCGTGCGGCGGCTTTCTCCTCTTCTGCCTTCTGATCGCGCCCGTGCACCATCGCATGATAGCGGATGGCCCCCGTGCCGAAATACGCGTCTAAGATTTGGCGCTTCACACTCTCATACACACCCGCCGTCAGCGAGTTCGTCAGCACCACGATGCCCAGCCCGAGCTTGGGCACCAGCGTCACGGAACTCGCAAAGCCATCGACACCGCCGGTGTGGCTCACCACCTCGGTGCCCCGATAGTCTTCGAGCTGCCAGCCCAGGCCATAGAGGCGATAGATGGTCAGCGCGCGTGGGTTGCGGTTCGCGCCCATCACGATGGCGGGGCGGCAGGGTTCGAGCACCGCTGCGCGTGGCAGAACCTCGCGCTCGCCCAGCTTGCCCTCGTTCAGCTGCGCCTCTACCCAATAGCGCATATCGTGCACGCTGCTGTAGATGTCGCCCGCGGGCGCGAGCGCGCCGATGCGGCTGTAGGGCACGGTCTGCAGCTGCCCCTCGAATGTCATGTGCCCCACGGCCATGTCTGAGAGCGTGTCCACATTCAGGCCCACGAGCGTCGGCAGGGTGCGCCTCATGCCCAGCGGCGTCAGGATGCGCGCCTGCACAAACGCGCTCCAGGGCTGGCCCGACACTGCCCGCACCACCTCACCCGCCGCCGTGAAGCCCGCGTTGCAATAGCCCCAGCGCGTGCGAAAGTCGTGCACTGCCTCGATGCGGCCCATACGCTCGATCACATCGGCCGCCGTCAGATTTGAGTTCCAATACGTAAAGTCACCCTGGAAGGTCTCTAAGCCCAGCCGGTGGCTCAGTAGGTCGCGCAGGGTCACCAGCTGCGTGACCGCCGGGTCGCGCAGTTTGAACGTAGGCAGATACTGCGTCACGCGGTCGTCGAGCTTGAGCTTGCCCTCGGCCTGCAGCAGCGCCACCGCCGTGCCCGTGAAGGCCTTTGTGTTCGACCCGATGCCAAAGCGCGTGTGCTCGGTCACGGGCTCTGTGCCACCCATGCGCCGCACCCCATAGCCCCGCGCCACGACCACCCGCCCTTGGTGAAACACGAGCACCGCCACCCCCGGCACCTGCGACTCGCGCATCGCCGTGCGCACATAGTCATCGAGGCTGTCGCGCACGAAAGCTGGGGTGTCAGTCACGGGTGCGGGCGACTGCGCCCAGAGCGCGGGGCCCAGCGCCACCAGCAGCAGCAGGATAAGGCTCAAACGAATCATTGCGTAGAGAAGGGAAATGCGGCAGCAGGTCGTGCCACCACTCGAAAGTTAGCGCACCCAGCCAATTCGCCCATCCGCGACATTTGGGCCCATGACCGCCGCCCCCGCCCCCGCCAATCGCCTCACGCGCAGCCTCGACCGCCTGCGCCGCACCCTGCCCACCTGGCTGCACCTGCCCGCCATCACCCTCATGGTGCGCCGCACGATTCCGCTCACCGGCACGTGTCGGGTCACGCTCACGGCCTTCGAGCCCGGCCGCGTGGCCGTGCATGTGGCCCGCCGCCGCCGCGTCATGAATCACATCGGCTCCGTCCACGCCTGTGTGAACATTCTCTTGGCCGAGACGGCCACCGGACTCGTCGTCGGTCAGCACGTGCCCGATCACTGCATGCCGCTCATCAAGACGCTCAACGTTGCCTTCGTGCGCCGCTCGAGTGGCGAGATGCGCGCCGAGGCCACGCTCAGCCCCGAGCAGATCACCCTCATCACGACCACCGACAAAGGCGAAACCTGGGTGCCTGTGCGCGTGTGGGACGCCACCGGCGAGGCCCCCATCACCGTCGACGCCCTCTGGGCCTGGACGCGGCGGCGCTAGCGCCCCTTCGGCCGGCCGCGCTTTGCCTTAGCGGGCTCGGCGGGCAGCAACGGCGCCGTGTATTGCCGGTAGAGCTCAAACAGGAACTGGATGCGCTCGAGCTCGGTCGTGAACCGCTCCTTGCGGTAGCAGGCATCGACGGCGCGGTCGAGGGCGGTGTGGGCGGCGCGCAGGTCGGGCGGCATGGCCAGGGGGTCGTAGAGGTCGGCCAGCGTAGCGCTGGGGTGGGCGGCGCGGGCGTCGAGCACGGCCTGGGCCGAGGCCTCGACCTTGGCCCGCTGCGCCTCGGTGGGCGCCTGCGGCCAGGGGTAGTTGTTATAGACCACGTCTTTGCTGTAGCGGTAGTCGCTCTTGAGCCGCCCACACACATAGCGCACCCACGCCATGTGCATGGCCGAGGTTAGGTGACCGAGTAGATATAGGGAAGGACTCCCTAAGACAAGAACAAGGTTGCTAGGTACAACCTTCGCTTTCTCATAGCCGATTGGGATGTACTGTCTGTTCTCAGAAGAAACAGAGGGGATGATGATGTAGTCGTTTTTGGGCTGTCTAATCTCATCAAATAGATAAGGTGTCTCAGCCTTTTTTCTAGTCGCTTCTTTAGTGCTTTTGAGCCTAAATGCCTTTACAGCCTTCACCCGCTCGATTACACCATCGTTCTTATTCCAAGTCGATGGTTCTACATCCTTCAGCCACAAGCAGTAGCGCTGGTAGCCATTGATGAATTCGTCTGCACCAATGAACGGCCTAATCAGCTTTTTAGCTTCAGGGTAGCGTCTGATGAAATCGTTCTTCTCCTCTTCAGTGAACAAGAAGTTACCATCATCAGTAGGCTGATTACCCTTGAATATCTCAGGCACGTTGCCCAGCGGCGTCTAGCGCTTGCTCACAAACACCGGCTCACCCGCCACCAGATAGGGGTTGATGGCGCTCACCTCGAGCAGCGTGGCCTCGCTGGTGGGCGTTTCGTAGTCATACAGGCGGCGGCGCGCCAGCGCCTCGCGCCCAAAGCCCACCACCACGCAGTAGACCGCCGCCACGCCCCGCGCTTCGTTCGACCACTTAAACGTGCGGTGCGCAAACTGGATGTGCAGGCCCTGCGCCAGCACATGGCCCCAGAGGATGGCCACCTGCTCGCCCTGCGTGATCGAGTTGGTGGCCACAAAGGCGCAGCGGATGTCGGTGCCCCGAATCAGGTTCGCCGCCTTGACGAACCAGGCCGCCACATAGTCGAGCACGCCCGCGCCCTTGATGCCGTCGAAGACCGGCGCGATGTCGGCCCGCTGCTCAGCGCTCATAATCTTCGAGCCCACAAAGGGCGGATTGCCGAGGATGTAACTGAGCTTGTCGGGGGGCACCACGCTGGCCCATTCGAGGCGCAGGGCGTTGCCCTGCACGATGTGCGGGCTCTGCCGCAGCGGCAGGCGGCGGAAGTAGCTGCCGAAGGTCTCGCCCAGCTCGTTGTTCAGCTGGTGGTCGATCATCCACAGCGCCACCTCGGCCACGCGGGCGGCGAACTCGTCGAGCTCGATGCCGTAAAACTGCTCGACCGACAGGCGGGTGAGCTGCGCCACGTCGAGCACGCGCTGCAGGCTGCGGTCGCCATCGACATGCCGAAACTTCTGCTTGAGCACCTCGATCTCGAGGCGCCGCAGCTCGCGGTAGGCGATGATGAGGAAGTTGCCCGAGCCGCAGGCGGGGTCGAGGAAGGTGAGGCTGGCGAGCTTGGAATGGAATTGGTCGAGCTGCCGCGCGTTGTTTTTGACGCGCTCGAACTCGGCGTGCAGGTCGTCGAGAAAGAGGCTCGTGATGACCTTGAGGATGTTCTTTTCGGAGGTGTAGTGGGCGCCGAGGTTGCGGCGCTCGGTGGGGTTCATCACGCTCTGAAAGAGCGAGCCGAAGATGGCGGGCGAGATTTTGGACCAGTCGAAGGCGGCGCAGTAGAGCAGCGCCTCGCGCCCCTCGCGGTCAAAGGTGGGCGGGTCGATGCGCTGCTCAAACAGGCGCCCGTTCACATAGGGGAAGGCGGCGAGGTCGGGGTCGAGGTTGGTCTGCCGGTCGGCCTCGGCCTTGTCGAGGGTGGAGAAGAGTTCGTTGAGCCGCGCGCCGAGGTCGCCGCCGTCGGGGGCGGTGTGGTTGGTGAGATACTCCTCGAACTGAAAGCGGTTGTAGATGCCGGTGTCTTCAGCAAAGAGGCAAAACAGCACCCGCACCATGAAGACCTCGAGCTGGCGGCCGCGGTAGTTCTGCTTCTCGAGGTAGTCGTGCAGTTTGCCCAGGCGCTCGGCGGCAAGGGTGTTGACGGGGTCTTGGTCTTTAAAGACGCGCGTCTCGAAGCCCGCGATGAAGCCAAACCGCTGGATGTGGGTAGGCAGCTCGCTCAGGGGGAACTCGGCCACGCGCGTGGCGGGGTCGGTGGCCTCGAGGTCGACCAGCCGCAGGCGCGCGAAGTCAGACACGAGGATGTAGCGCGGCAGCTCGTGCTCGGCCAGCCCCTCGAAATAGCTCAGGCCCTGGGCAAAGGCAGAGTCGAGGCTTTTGCCACGCGACTTGTGCTCGACCAGCAGCTTGCCCGCCCAGAACAGGTCGATGTAGCCGTGCGAGCCATCGAGCCGCTTGACATCGACCTCAAACTTGGCCAGGCGCCGCCGCGTCAGCCCAAAGACGTCGAAGAAGGCATCCCAGAACGATTTGGCCTCGGCGTCTTCGCTGCGCTCGTGCGCCCACTCGTGGCTAAAGGCCACCGCACGGCTGCGGATCTCGTTCCAGGACAGGTTCATCGGGCTGCTCGGGTTGACGGGCCAAGATAGGGCGGGCGCTTTCGCCCCGGCGTAGCTTTGCGCGATGAGCCTCACCGCCACCATCGCCCAGCTGGCCGAGCGCGAGTTTGAGCGCGCCGTCGCCACCCGCCGCGACCTGCACCGCCACCCCGAGCTCGCCTTCGACGAGCACCGCACGGCCAGCGTCGTCGCTCAGCGCCTCAGCGCGCTCGGCATCCCCCACCAAACGGGCGTGGCGCAGACGGGCGTCGTCGGCCTGATCGCGGGCACGGCCCCCGGCGCCGCCGACGGCCCCACGCTCGCCCTGCGCGCCGATATGGACGCGCTGCCCATTCTCGAAGCCACCGACTTCGGTTACGATCACGACTACACCAGCACCATCCCCGGCCGCATGCACGCCTGCGGTCACGATGCCCACACCGCCAGCCTGCTCGCCACCGCCGCCATCCTCAGCGAACTCAAGCACACCATCCGCGGCCGCATCAAGCTCGTCTTCCAGCCCAGCGAAGAGAAAATCCCCGGCGGCGCCTCGGTCATGATCGCCGAGGGCGTGCTGCAGAACCCCGCCGTCAGCGCCATCATCGGCCAGCACGTCATGCCGCAGCTGCCGGTCGGCATGGTCGGCATCCGCCCCGGCCTCTACATGGCCAGTACCGACGAACTCTACCTCACCGTCACCGGGCGCGGCGGCCACGGCGCTCAGCCGCATACGACCCTTGACCCCGTGCTGGTGTCGGCCCACATCATCGTAGCCCTGCAGCAGGTCATCAGCCGCCGCAACGACCCCCGTCGCCCCTCGGTGCTCTCGGTCGGCCGCGTCATCGCCGAGGGCGCCACGAACATCATCCCCGACTCGGTCTATCTCGAGGGCACCTTCCGCGCCTTCGACGAAGCTTGGCGCACCGAGGCCCACCAGCACATCCGCCAGATCGTCGAGGGCGTGGCCAGCGCCATGGGCTGCACAGCCCAGCTCGAGATCCGCCACGGCTACCCCGTGCTGCACAACGACGAGGCCCTCACCGAGCGCCTCAAGGCCGACATCACCGCCTACGTCGGCCCCGAGCGCGTCGTGGACCTCGACCTCTGGCCCGCCGCCGAAGACTTCGCCTTCTACACCCAGCAGATCCCTGGCTGCTTCTACCGCATCGGCACGCGCAACGAAGCCCGTGGCATCGTCCACGGCCTGCACACGCCCCGCTTCGACATCGACGAGCAGGCCCTGCGCACCAGCACCGGCCTCATGGCCTGGCTCGCCCTCAGCGAACTGCAGCGCCTGGCAGCCTAACTTCAGCATCCATCCCCATTCCATCTCCAGCATGAAACGCATCGCCACCGCCCATTGGGCAGGCTCCCTACGTGAGGGCCTTGGCCACCTCAGCGCCCCCAGCGGCGTGCTGAAACAGACCGCCTACTCGTTTAAGACCCGCTTCGAAGAGGGCGTGGTCGGCACCAACCCCGAAGAGCTGCTCGCCGCCGCCCACGCCGGCTGCTTCACGATGGCCGTCAGCGCCATCCTCGGCCAGCAGAACATCACCCCCACCACCCTCGACACCGAGGCCACCCTGACGATGGAGAACCTCACCGTCACCGGCATTCACCTCGCCATCCGCGGCGTCGTGCCTGGCATCACGGCCGAGCAGTTCGCCCTCGTGGTCAAAACCGCCGAGCAGAACTGCGTAATCTCGAAGGCCCTCTCGGTGCCCATCACCAGCGCCGCCACGTTGGGATAACGAACAGCCGTCCAGAGATAACAAGCGACACAAAGTGTGTCGCTTGTTATATTTTAAGGCCTATTTTTATAACAAAACAAGGTCGTAAGCCGCTTGTTATGCCCATAACCCACCACCCCCGATCTGGAACTGGGCTTCGCCTTGATCCCTTGGGGCCGCCGCTTGCGCATCTACCCCACCCCCTGCCTCCGATCCCCCCACTAGCTTGGGATCAAGACCTCGATCGACGCCAAAGTGAAGCGATGCTCGCGCTTGGGCGACTCGATAGCATCGCGAACCTAGTATCGGACCCCAAACTGATCCAGTATCACTACGTCAGAAAAGAAGCGGTCCTCTCCTCTGAAATCGAAGGAACAGAGTCTTCACTCTCTGACCTGCTACGCTACGAGAACGAGCAGTCGTATGGCGTGCCCGAGTTCGATGTCGAGGAGGTATCAAATTATGTGGCCGCGATGGAAATGGGCCTTCGGGAGATCAAGGCGGGTAGTAAAGTCACGCTTGAGCTTATCGCGCGCATTCATGCACGACTGATGAAGGGTGTTCGGGGCAAAGACAAATCTCCCGGCGAGTTTCGGGTTCTTCAAAACTGGGTAGGGGGCACCAGTCCAGATCGAGCCAAGTATGTGCCCCCGCCGCCCGATAGACTACAGGAATGCTTGCAGAGCTTTGAGCAGTTCATCGCACCCGAAAACAGAGGTTTTAATCCTGTCGTCAAAGCTGGTCTTGCCCACGCTCAGTTCGAAACCATCCACCCCTTCCTAGACGGCAACGGTCGGCTTGGGCGACTGCTGATCACTTTTTTATTGTGTGCTGACAGCGTGATGCAGGCCCCGTTGCTGTATCTGAGTCTGTTCCTCAAAACGCATCAAAGCGAATACTACGAACGCCTTCAACGAATCCGCACCCACGGCGAATGGGAAGAATGGCTCAGGTTCTATTACCGAGGAGTCGAGCAGGTCTCGACAGAGGCCTATCGAAAGTGTGTGCTGATGATCGAGCGCGTCAAGTTAGACCGGCAAAACCTGCAAAAACTATCGAGTTCGACCGTTTATGTGCGACTGCATGAACTGCTCGCGCAACGGATTTTCGTCGAGCCTCGGCAAGCCCAACGCCAGCTCAACACAAACTACGCAACCGTTAACAATGCCCTCAAGCAGATGGAGAAGATCGGGATCGTCAACGAAGTAACCGGCCAGGGCCGCAACCGCATCTTCTGCTACCAGCCCTACCTCGACATCATCAACGAATAATCCACCCTCATCACCCCAGTCTCCTGCTGTTAGATGATGGGCTGCGGCCCATGAGCTCGACGATGCGGCCCACCATGTCGGCACGCGACATGGCTTTATGCATCTCAGGCAGCAGCTCGCGGCTCGTGCACACCAGCGCCGCCACGCTGGGCTGATCGCCCTTGCGCCAAATGGGGTAGGGCGCTAGGTTTGGCGTCATGAACAAGCACTTCATTCTCAGCAGCCTCGTGCTGCTGCTCCTGCTCGCCGCGCCAGCCGCCTACGCGCAGCGCATTCCAGCGGGCGAAATCACCCCTGAGGGCATCGACACCGCCGCTAGCTATGAGGTCGTGCTCGACGACGGCACCAGCCTCATCGGCCGCATTGCACAAGTGGGGCCCGACATTATTGTGCTGATCAACAGTTCGGGTCGGCTCGAGCTGCGCCGAGCCTCGATTCGCAGCATCGAGCGCCTCGACAGCCGCACCCATGGCGATGGCCAGGTGTGGTATTCGCACCCCACGCCAAACCGATACATTATCGGTCCCAGCGCCTTCCAGCTGCGTCGCGGCGAGTGGAATTACCACAACGTGATGCTCTTTCAGAACGGCATTAGTACGGGCATCACCGACTGGCTGCAGGCTGGGCTGGGCATCAACATACTCGGTATAGCCGCTGGCACGCTGCCTATCGTCGCCAGCCTAAAGACCGGTGGTCAGCTCGCGCCCAACCTACGCGTGAGTGCCTCCGTCAGCTACTTCGGTGTGCCGCAGTCCGGCGATGCGAATTCGCTGAACACGCTGCTCCCCATGGGCCACCTCACGGTGGGCAATCCTGACTTGAATCTCACCTTAGGCGGCGGCGCCTATGTTGCTCTCTCGGGCGCAAACTCAGGCGGCACGGCGTCGCTACCGGTCATTCAGCTTGGGGGCTTTGCCCGTCTGGCGCGCGGCATCGGCCTGGTCCTCGATGGCTATTACCTCTTCGACGAGTTTGGCAATGGCATTTTGGTCGCCATGCCAGGCTTCCGAGGCATCTGGCGGCGCACCACCTTTGATGTGGCGTTTCTGCTCGTGGGCCTGAATAGCGCCGATCCGCGCGAGTCGATCTCGATCACGCCTGCGGCATTGCCGGTGCTCGGCCTAAGCCACCGCTTCGAATCGCGCGGTCGCCGTCGCTGATCACCCCCCCGCCACCTGCTGGCCCATCAGGGCCGTGCGGCCCTTGAGCTCGGCAATGCGGTCTACCACGTCGGCGCGCGACATGGCTTTGTACTTCTCCGGCAGCAGCTCGCGGCTCGTGCACTCGAGCACCGCCACCAGGTTCATCAGTTCGACCTCCTCCGGATAGGTGGGCGGGATGAAGTCGGCGAAGGTCTCTTTCACCACCTCGACCGTCACGGCCGGCAGGCCCTGCGACGCCGCGCGAAACTTCGCCCGCGTCAGCGCTGCCTCCATGTCGGCGCCCGAGTTCACCCGCAGCGTCTCAAAAAACGCCGTGTCGAATGCCTCTACCGTCAGGTCTTTGATCTTCGTCTTCTTCAGCATCACCTCTAGCAGCTCTTTGCGCTCGTCCACCGTCTCGGGGTAAAAGAGGGCGATGTGCTCTTCGGCGCGGCCCTGGCGCTTGAGGTCGATCGGCATCAGGTCAGGTCGCGCCGTCAGCAGGAACCACAGAATCTTGCCCCGGTGCTCGGTGTTCGACATAAACGAGGCGATCATCGAGAACACACGGCTCGACACGCCCGAGTCGCCCTGCGAGTTGCGGTTGCCTAGATAGGCGTCGGCCTCGTCGATCATCACCGCCACGGGGTTCATGGCCTTGAGGATTTTCAACACCTTCTCCAGGTTCGCCTCGGTCACGCCCTGCCACTGCGAGCGGAAATTCTTCAGCTCGACCATCGGCACGCCGATGTCCGCCGCGAAGCACGACACCATGAAGGTCTTGCCCGTGCCCACGGGCCCGTTCACCAGATAGCCCATCGGCAGCACGTCTTGCCGCCCGGCCTTGAGCGCTGCGGCTGCGTTGCGCAGGGCCTGCTTGGCATACTTGTGCCCCGCCACGTTGTCGAGCGTGAACCGCGTCTCGACGAAGCCCAGCAGGCCCCCTGCCTCGCTCTCGATGATCGCCTTCTTGCGCGTGTTTAGCTCGGCGAAGGTGTAGGGGCGGTTGTTCTCGGCCACGTCGGCCAGCAGCGTCTGCAGCTGCACCACCGTCAGACCTGCGGTGTTCTTGGCCAGCACCTCGGGCGACATCTCCAGCAGCTGCGGAATCTTCCCGTTGCCCTTCTTCGCGTTCTCGTCGATCGCATGGCCGATGTAGAGCAGCCGCTCCGCCTCGTCGGGGTAGGGAATCTCGATCTCGAACGAATACGGGTTGCGCACCAGCTGCTGGTGCAGGTCTGACACGTTGTCGGTCACCAGCACCGTCGTCATGTCGCTCTGGATGAACAGCGACTCCTTCGCCCACTTTAGCAGGTAGACCAAGATCGCGCGGTCTTCGGCCGAGGCATACGACGACTGCCCCATCGGAATCAGCGTCTCGGCATAGTCCAGCACCAGCGCGATCGACTTGCCGTCCATCAGGCGGATGCGCATGTAGTTCTCTAGGATCGCAAAGGCCCGCGCCGGGTCCTTCGGCAGCGCCTGCGAGAAATTCGTCTTGTGAATCGTGTCATAGGCCGACACCGAGATCAAGAAATCCTTCTGCATCTCGGGTGTGCGCAGCTGAATGCCCGCCGCCCGGTCATAGGTGATGACGATGTCGCGCTTCTTAAAGAGCTCGTGCGTCAGATAGTCCTTCAGCCGCAGGTAGCGAATGCCGCCCGGCCCGGTGCCGCCCGCGGGCGCGTCCTCCTGCCGCACATAGTCCACGATGTTGCCATGCAGGATAAACTGCGAGATGGTCTTAGTGAAATACATGCGAGCAAACAGCTCGACCCAGTTCGGACGGTACGCCATGGTAGGGATAGAAAGCAATGGGGTAAAGATGGGCGATAGCGCAGAGTGTTGCGTAACTTGGGCTAAGATGATTCGGGTGACCACCTTCGAGCAGATGCAGGCCGCTCAGGCGGCCCGCGCGCGTGTGCTCGACCCCGCCGCCCGCATCGCCGCCGCCGCTGCCACCAGCACCCGTCTCGCCCTGCTGAACCCCACCGCCCCGCCGATGGCCGACGACCTCTTGGCTCGCTACCTCCGCTTCGTGGCGGCCCTCGAGGCGGCCCAGGCTCGTTACATCCTCATCGGCGGCTATGCCGTGGCCTATCACGGCCACTTGCGCGGCACCGACGACTTCGACATCTGGGCCGAGCCCACCGCCGAGAACTTCACCCGGGTGCTTGCCGCCGCCGAGGCCTACGGCGAGAGCGTGGCCGACCTGCGCGGCTACGACTACACCCGTCCGCTCAACTTCCACCTCGGCGGCGATCGCTTCTACATCGACGTCATCAACCACATCGCGGGTGTTCGCTTCGCTGACGCGTGGCCGCGCGCCATTCGCGCCACCTTGCAGGGCCAGCCCACCTGGGTCATCAGCCTAGATGATCTCATCGCCGCCAAGCGGGCCACCGACCGCGCCCAAGACCGCGCCGACCTCGAGGGCCTGCTCGGCGCCGCCGATAACACGCGTTAACGTAGGCCACTCCTAGTCCTCGCGCGGCAAGCAATAGCTTCGCCGCCGTGAACCCCGCCCCGACTCCGCCCACCGACGCCGCCGGCCTCGACCCCGCCGACTGGTCGGCCCACCGCGCCATCGGCCACCAGATGGTCGACGACATGATGGCCTACCTCGCCACTGTGGCCGAGCGCCCCGTGTGGCAGCCCGTGCCCGACAGCACCAAGCAGGCGCTCAGCGCCCCCCTGCCCGAGCTGCCCCAAGGCCCCGCCCAGATCTACGCTGACTTTCAGCAGCACATCCTGCCCTACAACACCGGCAACGTCCACCCCCGCTTCTGGGGCTGGGTGCAGGGCACCGGCACGCCCTTGGGCATGCTCGCCGACCTGCTCGCCTCGGGCATGAACCCCAACATGGGCATCGGCGAACACGCCCCCACCTACGTAGAGCACCAGGTGGCCGACTGGTGCCGCCAGCTTATGCACTTCCCGCCGGGCGCCTCGGCCCTGCTCGTCAGCGGCGGCACGATGGCCAACCTCGTCGGTCTGGCTGTGGCCCGCAGCGCCATGGCCCAGCGCTGGGGCATCGACGTGCGGGCCGACGGCGTCGCGGCGCTCGGCCGCGTGCGCATCTATGCCAGCGCCGAGACGCATTCGTGTGTCACCAAGGGCATCGAACTGCTCGGCCTCGGCCGCAGCGCCCTACGCCACATTCCGGTGGACGAAAACTACCGCATTCGCCTCGACCTGCTCGAGCAGGCCCTGGCCGAAGACCGCGCCGCCGGCATCCGCCCCCTCGCCCTCATTGGCAACTGCGGCACGGTCGCCACCGGCGCCACCGACGACCTCGCAGCCCTGCGCCAGATCGCCACCCGTGAGAACATTTGGTTTCACGTCGACGGCGCCTTCGGCGCGCTCGCCTGGCTCGTGCCCGAGCAGCGGCCCGCCCTCGAGGGCCTCACCTCGGCCGACTCGCTCGCCTATGACCTGCACAAGTGGATGTACATGCCCTATGCCATCGGCTGCGTGCTCATTCGCGACGGCGCCCAGCAGCTCGCCACCTTCGGCTACGAGGCCAACTACCTCACGCGCCACGACCGTGGCCTCGCCGCCGGCCCCACGCCCTTCAGTCAGCTCGGTCTCGAGCTCTCGCGCGACTTCAAGGCGCTCAAGGCCTGGTTCTCCCTCCGCGAGCACGGCGTCGCGCGCTACGCCCAGGCCATTGCGGAAAACGTCGCCCAGGCCCGCTACCTCGCCACGGCCCTCGACGCTCAGCCCGAGCTCGAGCGCCTGGCCCCCGTGCCGCTCAACGTCGTCTGCTTCCGCTACCGCTTCGACGGACTCACCCCCGACGCGCAGAACGCCCGCAACCGCGAGCTGCTCATGCGCCTGCACGAGCGCGGCCTGGCGGCGCCCACCTTCACCCTGCTGCAGGGCCGCTATGCCCTGCGCTGCGCCATCACCAACCACCGCACCCGCCGCGCCGACCTCGACGCCCTCGTCGACGCCGTGCTCAGCCTCGGCCGCGAGCTGGCCTAGGCTGCAACCCTGCCGAGCCGGCCACACTCTTTGGTGAGTCTAAGCACCAAAACTGATCGTAGATGTCTCCTCTCGGCTGGATCCACACCGCCCTCGCCGTGCTCGCCATGGCCTTCGGTGCCTGGGTCATTCTCAACCCCAAGGGCGGTCGGCGACACCGGCAGGTGGGCTATGCCTACGCCATTTCGATGCTACTCATGAACGCCACCGCGCTCATGATCTACCGCCTCTTTGGCGGCTTCGGGCCTTTTCACGGCTTTGCCATTTTTAGCCTCGTCACCCTCGCGCTTGGCGTGGGCGCGGCCATCCGCCGTCGGCCGGGCTGGTTTCACCTGCACTACTATATGATGTGCTGGTCGGTGGTGGGCCTCTACGCCGCCTTCTGGTCTGAGGTCGGCGCGCGCGTCGTGCCTATGGCGAAGTTCTGGCCAGCGGTGATCGGCGCCACGGTGCTCACCACGATCATCGGCGCGGTGCTCATCCGCCGCCACCGCGATCGCTTCGTGGCGCGCTTCGCCCCGCCGCGCTAGTGGCCGCGCGGGTGTAGCTTCGCCGCGTGTCGGCACACGGCTTTAGCGCCCCCGAGCCCTTGCTCATGACCGAGGCGGGGCTCTACTGCCCCGCGGGCGACTTTCACATCGACCCCTGGCGCAGCGTGCCCCGCGCCGTCATCACCCACGCCCACAGCGACCACGCCCGCTGGGGCATGGGCGCCTATCTGGCCGCCGAGGCCTCGGCCCCCCTGCTGCGCAGCCGCCTGGGGCCCGACATCCGCCTGCAGACGCTGCGCTATGGCGAGGTACTGCAGCTCGGCGGCGCGCGCCTCAGCCTGCATCCGGCGGGCCACGTGCTGGGCTCGGCCCAGGTGCGCGTCGAGGTCGAGGGCCGCGTGTGGGTCGTCGCAGGCGACTACAAACTCACGCCCGACCCCACCTGCGATCCCTTCGAGCCCGTGCGCTGCGAGGTGTTCGTCAGCGAGAGCACCTTTGGCCTGCCCATCTACCGCTGGGCTCCGCCCCAGCACACGTTTGACCAGATCAACGCCTGGTGGCGCCGCTGCCAAGAGCAGAATCAAACGGCCGTGCTGCTGGCCTATACCCTCGGCAAGGCGCAGCGCCTGCTCGCGGGCGTGGACGCGTCCATCGGCCCCATCACCGTACACGGCGCCGTGCATACGCTCAACGAAGCCTACCGCGCCGCAGGCGTCAGCCTGCCCGCCACCGTGCCCTGGGCCGACGTGAACGCCAGCGTGGGCCCGCGCCCGCTCGTCATCGCGCCCCCCTCGGCCGCCGACTCGCCCTGGCTGCGCCGCTTCGGTGAGCTCAGCACGGCCTTCGCCTCGGGCTGGATGCAGGTGCGCGGCATCCGTCGCCGCCGCGCGCTGCAGCAGGGCTTCACCTTGTCAGACCACGCCGACTGGCCCGAGCTGCTAACGGCCATCGACGCCTCGGGCGCCGAGATCGTCTACGTCACCCACGGCTATGTCGCCCCCCTCGTGCGCTACTTGCACGAGCGCGGCCGCGACGCTCGCCCCCTCGACACCGCCTATGGCGGCGACGAGGCCGAAGAGGCCGAGCCTGAAACCGCCACACCAGTCCCGTAACCACTTCTTCACCGGTCGCTGAGCCCTCAGACGCAAACGTACCGACGCCATCTTGCCACTCGCCTAACCACCCCCGTTTCGATGTATCACTTTTCGTACTTCAAGGAAACCGAGAAACAGGTCCTTCTCGACTTCATCGAAGAACACCCCTTTGCCTTCCTGACCGGCAGCTTTGCCTCGGGTCAGCAAGTGGGGACCCAGATCCCCATCCTGCTCGAAGAAAGAAACGGCGAGCTCTTCCTGCAGGGCCACATCATGCGAAACACCGACCATCACAAAGCCTTCGCCGAGAACCCCCACGCCCTGATCGTCTTCACCGGCCCCAGCTGCTACGTCAGCGCATCGTGGTATAGTAACCCCCACATCGGCTCCACCTGGAACTACATGAGTGTTCACGTCGCCGGACAGATGCAGTTCATGACCACCGATGGACTGATGGCCTTCATGCGAAAGCTGACCTTGAAGTTTGAAAAGGGCAACACGGCGTCCCCCACCTTCTACGACAACCTGCCCGACTCCTTTTTGAGCAAAATGCTGCCGGCCATTGTCGGCTTCGAGATCAAAGTCGAGAGGCTGGAGAACGTGTTCAAGCTCAGTCAGAACCGAGACGAGAAGAGCTACTTGAACATCATCTCGAAGCTCGAAGCGCAAGGCGGGCAGAGCGCCTTGATTGCAGCCGAAATGACCAAACGAAAGCAGCAACTCTTTCCAGAGGGCGCGACATGGGACCCCTCCAAGTTCCAATCCTGAACCAGGTCTCACATCGATTGCCCTTGGGTTTGACCCACAGGTCTTCGGTGGCGTTGTGATGGTGCGCAGTGCGGCTATGGGTCCGCAGGGTTTGCGTGACCGTCAGCCACGCGCTAGTGCCTCAGCCCGAGCCTTGATCTCAGCTGTCAGTGCGGCATACCCCGGCTGGGCCCCGCGCAGCATCCGACCTATAATCGGCAGCAGCAGCCCGGTGAACGTCTCTTCGTTCAAGAGCTGAGTGCCGCCTGCCACGGGCGTGAGCACAAAGCGGTGCCGACCATCAAACACACCGCGCACACCCGTCGTACCGAGCCAGGCCAGCTCGCGCTCGGGCTCAAAGGCCACCACCGTCGGCGCGAAGTCATAGCTGCTGCCCTGCTCGCGGGGCAGCTCCAGCCGCAACTGCAGGCGTTCGCCTAGGCCCATGCGGCCGCCCCGGTGGCGCAGCAGCGTGCACCACTCGGCATACCGCGGCAGGTCGGTGAGCACGCGCCAGACGACCGAGGGCGGGGCGGTGATGGTGGCTTCAGCAGCGATGACGAGGGGCATGGCGTAAAGATATCCGCCACTCTATGCACACGGCTGCCCTTCGCCCCCGGCGCCGTAGTTTTACCGTTCATCCCACCCCCATGGCCCTGCTCGCCACTGCCGAACAGCTGCGCCGCGCCGACCAGCTCACCTGCGAGCGCCTGGCCCTGCCCAGCCTGCTGCTCATGGAGGCCGCCGGTCGCGCCAGCGCCGAGTTCCTGCTCAAGGAATACGCCCATGTGCCCCGCTTCGTCGTCTTCTGCGGCGGCGGCAACAATGGCGGCGATGGCCTGGTCGTCGCCCGCTACCTCCACCGCGCGGGCAAAGACGTCTGGGTCATTCTCGCCGCCGACCTCGAGGCCCTGCCCCCCGACGCCGCCACGAACTTCACCGTGGTGCAGCGCCTCGGCGTGCGCTGGACGCAGTGGGACGGCACCCTCTGGCCCGAGCTGCAGCGCCACCTGCGCGAGGGCACCGTCGCCGTCGACGCCCTGCTCGGCCTCGGCATCACCGGCAAGCTGCGGCCCCCCGTGCTCGACATCGTCGACCGCCTGCGTGGTCTGCCCCTGCCCGTCGTCGCCCTCGACCTGCCCTCAGGCCTCAGTGCCGACTCGGGCGCGGTCGATAGCCTGCCCCTCACCGCGCAGCACACCCTCACCTATGGCCTAGCCAAACCGGGCCTCTACCTCTCGCCCGCCTCGGCCTATTGCGGCCAGGTGCACGTCATCGACATCGGCCTCGACGCCCGCGTCATCGCCGAGCAGCGCATCACCACCGAGCTCATCGACCAGGCCTGGGTCAAGCAGGTGCACCTGCCCCGCAGCGCCGTGTCACACAAGGGCAGCTTCGGCCACGTGCTCATCGTCGGCGGCAGCCGGGGCAAGGGGGGCGCGGCCGCCCTCGCCGGCCAGGCCGTGCTCGAGATGGGCGGGGGCCTGGCCACGCCCGTCGTGCCCGGCGCTGCCGCATCGGCCTTCCACCGCCGCAGCCTCGAGACGATGTCGGCCCCCTATGGCAACGAGCGCACGCCCGAGCTCGACGCCGACGCGGCGGGCCTGGCCATCGGCCAGCTGGCGGGCAAGGCCGCCGTGGTCGTCGGCCCGGGCCTGGGCGCCAGCGCCCACACCCGCGCCTTCCTCGCCGAATTTTTGCCCAAAGTCGAGGTGCCCCTCGTGCTCGACGCCGACGCGCTCAACATTCTCGCCGACTCGCCCGAACTCTGGTCTGTCGTGCCCCGCCACAGCATCCTCACGCCACACCCTGGCGAGATGGCCCGCCTCGTGCAGCAGACCGGGCAGCAGGTGCAGGCCCGCCGCCTCGAGGTGGCCCAGCAGCTCGCCAAGGCGCGCGACATGATCGTCGTGCTCAAGGGCGCCGGCACCGTCGTCGCCCACCCCGACCGTCGCCTGCTCATCAACGCCACGGGCAACGCCGGCATGGCCACCGCCGGTGCGGGCGACGTGCTCGCGGGCGCCATCGGCGGTCTCATCGCCCAGGGCTATGAGCCCCTCGTCGCCGCCGGCCTCGGCGTGCACCTGCACGGCCGCGCGGGCGATTTCGCCGCCGCACAATTCGGCCAAGAGGGCGTCACCGCCAGCAAAGTCAACCGCAGCCTCGGCGCCGCCCTCAAGGCCATCCTATACAGCGTCTAGCCCTACCTTCGTTGTGGTTCGTAGACAAGATGGTAAACAACCCGTTCCCCGCTCCAGGTATTTACCGCATCGATGCTGAGCAGATGTCGGAAGATGAGTTTTTCGCGCTCTGCCAGTCTAATCCTATCATTCCTTTCGAAAGAGAATCAGACGGCACCATTGTTATTATGTCACCTGTAGGAACCACTGGGGGCATCCTAGAGGGTGTTCTCGCCCTGCACTTATCCATGTGGAATAGTACACTGAAGACAGGAGTCGTATTCAGCCCCTCCGCTGGCTTTACACTCTCTAACCGAGCCGTCCGCAGCCCGGACGCCTCTTGGATTCAGCTCGCCCGCTGGCGCAGTATTCCTAAAGCTGATCGTCACCGCTTCGCCCACATTGTGCCCGATTTCGTCGCCGAAATCCGATCTGACAGCGACAGCTTATCTCTGCTCGAAGCCAAGATGGACGAATACCTCGCCTGCGGCGTGCGTCTGGCCTGGCTCATCGACCCGATCGAGCGCCGCGCCAGCGTCTATCGCCCCAGCCGCCTGCCCGAGACGGTCGGCTTCGACGCCACGCTCTCGGGTGAGGATGTGCTGCCGGGCTTTGCCTTTCCCTTGAGCGAGCTCAGCGCCGAGCTCGACGCGTGATTCTCACTTTCGCCTGATGACCCCCCTCCACTGGGTCGAGTGCCCGCGCGACGCCATGCAGGGCTTGGCCCACCCCGTGCCGACGGCGATCAAGGTGCGCTACCTGCAGGCCCTGCTGCGCGTGGGTTTCACCACGCTCGACGGCGGCAGCTTCGTCTCGCCCAAGGCCGTGCCCCAGATGGCCGACACCGCCGCCGTCATCGACGCCCTCGACTGGTCTGCCACCGCCACCGAGCTGCTCGTCATCGTCGCCAACCGCCGCGGCGCTGAGCAGGCCCTGCAGCACGCCCCCGTGCGCTGGCTCGGCTTCCCCTTCTCGATCAGCCCCACCTTCCAGCAGCGCAACGCCCGGCAGACGCTCGACGAGGCCGAGGCCGAGCTCGGCGCCATCGTCGAGCTCGCCAGAGCCCACAGCCGCCGTGTCGTCGTGTACCTCTCCATGGGCTTTGGCAACCCCTACGGCGACACCTGGAGCGAAGCCCTCGTCGTCGACTGGGCCAGCCGCATGCTCGCGCGCGGCCTCGAGGTGGTCAGCCTAGCCGACACCGTCGGCACGGCCGAGCCCGCTGCCGTCGAGCGTATCTTTACTCAGCTCACGCAGGCGCACTCCATGGCGCAGTTCGGCGCTCACCTCCACGCCCGGCCCGACGACTGGCGGCCCAAGGTCGAGGCCGCGTGGCGCGCGGGCTGCCGCCGCTTCGACACGGCGCTGGGCGGCTTTGGCGGCTGCCCCTTCGCCCAAGACGCCCTCGTCGGCAACGTCGCCACTGAGGCCCTGCACAGCTTCCTCGCCGAGCAGGGTGCCCTGCCCGCGCTCGACGCCGCCGCCCTCGCCGAGGCCCAGGCCCTCGCGCGCGAAGTCTTCGCGCCGGTGCACTAGTGGGACGCCCCCGCCCCGTTTTTGGCTACCTTTGTTCACCCTTCCTACCTGAACCTAAGACCTTCATCTATGCGCGCTCTGCTGCTCGCCCTCACCCTCGGCTGTGTGCTGACCACCGCCACCGCCCAGTCGTCTAAAGAGGCCACCCACTACAAAGAGGTCTATCGCCTGGCGGCCCGCTACGGCGACTACACCACCGCCATCGCGGCCACCTATCACCTCATGGCGCTCGACCCCGCCGACGCCAGCCTCAAAGACACGCTCGCCTCGCTCTACTTCGGTGCGCGCTCGTGGGCCCAAGCCATGACCCTCGGCCGCGAGATCCTCACCACCCAGCCTGAGAACGCCAAGATGCTGCAGCTCGTCGCCATCAGCGAAGAGAACCTCGGCCGCGCCAAAGAGGCCCTCGAGGCCTATGAGAAGGTCTATGCCCAGACCAAGCTGCCCTTCCACCTCTACAAGGTCGCGGTGCTCCAGTACGGGCTGCAGCGCCTCGGCGAATGCCAAAACACGCTCGGCATGGTCATCTTCGCCCCCGACGCCGACAAGGCGAAGGTCACCCTGCCCGTGAACCAACAGCAGCAGCAGGAGGTGAATCTCAAAGCCGCCGCCTTCTACATCCGTGGCCTCGTCAGCCTCGACCAGAAAGAAGTCGCCCTGGCCCGCCAGGCCTTCCAAGAGGCCGTGCGCCTCGAGCCCAACTTCGTGCTCGCCCGCCGCAGCCTCGACGAGCTCAACAAGCCCGCTGCCAAGCCCACCGGCAAATAAGCCCGCGGCCTCTCATCGCCCCCAGCATGTCTGACCTCGCCAAGCCCGTCCGCGCCGCCCTCGAGCGCCTGTTCGACACCGTGCGCACGGCCGGGCCTGAGCGCCTCGCGCCCCTGCTAGCCGTCGACGATCCCCAAGACCCCATGCGCCACCTGCGCATGCCCTGCGACTACGCCCGCGAGCACGACCAGCGCCAAGTCGACGCGCTGCACCGCCGCATCGCTGGCTGGCTCGCGTGCGACCGCATCGTGTGGGGCGAGTTTCTCACCAGCGACGAGAGCGAGGGCCTGTGGCTCGCGCAGGAGGTCAGCTTCATGACCGGGCCCGACGGCCCCCGCCGCTACTTCGGCTTCCTGCGGGTCGACGGCGCCTACCTGCTCGGCGACATCGATCAGTAGGACCCACCCCTCGTCTGCTCCCCGATGGCTCTCTGGCGACGCTCCGCTTCGAACGCTAGCGTCGGCTTCAGCGTCGGCGCATTCCTCCAAGATCTCGCCTCGGTCATCCTGGGCGTGCTCATCGCCCTGGCCGTGGACGAGTGGCGCGACGACCACCGCAAGGCCACCGAGGCTCACACCGCACTCACCGAGCTGCGCCGCGAGCTCGCCGCCAACCACGCCCTCATCCTGCGCCGTCAGGCCCTTCACGGCCGACTCGATAGCCTGCTCGGCCGCATCCTCGACCAGCACTTGAGCACTGAGCGCGTGGGGCGCAAAGCAGTGCTGCGTGAGTGGTTCACCCGCGCGCCGAATGGCTTCGGGCCCGCCCACGGCAGCGAACTCGCCTGGCAGCTCGCCCTGCAGAGCCGTGCCGTCGAGCAGTTCGACCCCGCCACGCGCCTGCTGCTCGCCCGCCTCTACAGTGAGAATGCTCAGCTGCGTGAGGTCAGCCAAACCACCCTCTCAAACCTCTTTCAGACCCCCGCCACCGAGGGCGGCAACATCTTCGGCAGTGTGCTGGCCGCCAAGGGCACCCTCGGCGACGTCGTCGCCGGCGAGAAGCGTCTGGCCGAGCTCTACCCCTCTGCGCTCACCCGCGTCGACTCCCTGCTCGCGCGATAATCCTCACCCCGTCGTCCGCAGCCCCGCCGCGATGGCGTTGATCACCATCAGCAGCTCGGGCAGTAGTGCGTCTGCCTCGGCGTCGCGGCCCGCCGCGCGCAGGCCGCGCCACTGGCGCAGCTGCGCGATCTGCCGGTGGTGCAGCACGCTCAGCTGCGGCCGCCGCAGGCTGTTCATGGCATAGGTGCGTGGGCGGCGCTCGGCCAGGGCCTGCCCATAGAGCGCCTCGAGCTGCTGCCGCGTCAGCGCATGCTCGGCGAGGATGGTGCCCAGCAGATCAGCGCGCAGCGTGCCGTCGCCCACCAGCTCGGCATAGGCCACCATCAGCTCAGCATCGGCCGCCGCTAGGGCGGTGGACACGTTTGTGATCGTATAGCGAAACGGCTCGTAGCGAATCGCCTCGCGCCTCAGCAGCGCGTAGGCCTCGGGCTGCTCGCGCTGCAGCGCCGCCAGCGCCGAGCCCACCCCATACCACGCCGTCAGCACATAGCGCGCCTGACTCCAGCTAAACACCCACGGAATCGCCCGCAGGTCGCCCAGGCTGCGCTGCCCCGTGCGCCGACTCGGCCGCGAACCGATGCGGCTCGCCTCGACCACATCGATCGGCGTGGCCTCGGCAAAGAAGGCCAAGAAGCCCGGCCGCTGCAGCAGCGCCTGATAGGCCGACTGGCTCTGCGCGGCGAGGGATGCCAGCGCGGGCTCGAGCGCCGCCACCTCGGGGTGCGCCCGCCGAAACTGCGCCTTGGTCAGCCCCGCCGTCAGCAGCTCGAGGTGATAGGCGTTGGTCACGAGGTTGGCATACTTCTGCGCGATCACCTCGCCCTGCTCGGTCAGGCGCAGGTCGCCGCCCGAGGTGCCCGGCGGCAGCGCCGCCAAGAAGCGGTGCGTCGGCCCCGCGCCCCGGCTCACGCTGCCCCCCCGCCCATGAAAGAAGCGAATCTGCACCCCGTGCTTGCGGCCCACCTCGGCCAGCGCGCGCTGGGCCACGTTCAGCGCCCAGTGGCTGGCCAGGATGCCGCCGTCTTTGTTGCTGTCGCTATAGCCGATCATCACCTGCTGCACCGGCTGACGCTCGCCCGCCGCCAGCTGCTGCGCCCGCAGGCTACGCTGCGTAACCGGGTGCGAAAGAAAGGCATCGAGAATGCCCGGGCTCCGCTCTAGGTCATCGATGGTTTCAAACAGCGGCACGACGGGCAGGCGGCACTCGAGGCCCTCGTCGCTCCAGCGCGTCAGGCCCGCCTCGCGCGAGAGCACATATACCGTCAGCAGGTCGCTCAGGCTGCGCGTCATGCTCACGATCAGCGCGCCCAGGCCCGTCTCGCCGTGCTGGCGCAGGTGCTCGACCAGCACGCCATAAACGCCGCGCACGGCGTCGGCGTCGGGCCCCAGGTGCGCATCCAGCCGCGCGAACGGGCGCTGGGTGTCGAGCTCGGTGTTGAGCAGGGCCAGGCGCTCGGCCTCGGTCCACGTGCCCACGTCGAGGCTGCGCGGGCGCCCCGAGGCGTGCAGCAGCTGGCTCAGCGCGCGGTCGTGATAGGCGCTGTTCTGCCGCACATCGAGCGCCGCCAGGTGGAAGCCAAAGACCTGCAGCCGCCGGCCCACCGGCGCCAGGTCGTGCTCGGCCAGGCGCTCGGCCCCGAGGTCGCGCAGGCTCTGCTCCACAGCCCCGAGGTCGGCCAGCAGTTCGCTCGCGCGGCGATAGTGATAGGGCGCCAGCGCATCGGCAGCAATGGGCCGGCGGTCGGCGCCCATCGGCAGGCGCAGGCTGATCAGGTTCATCACCTCGCGCCAGGGCTCCTGGGGGTTGCGGGCGAGGGCGGGCTCGGCAGCCGCGCCGAGCGTGCGCACGAGGGTGTCGCGCAGGGCGGTGAGGCTAGGCGGGGGCGTGTTCAGCCCGCGCGTCAGGCTCAGGCGTCGGCCTAGGCGCGCGAGGTCGCGCTGCGCCAGCTCGAGGGCCGAGCGCCGCAGCGTGGTGAGCGTCTCAGCCGTCACCTCGGCCGTGACGAGCGGGTGGCCGTCGCGGTCGCCCCCCACCCAGTCGCCGAAGGCAATGCGCGGCAGCGAAGCCTGCCCCTCGAGCAGCTCGGGCGCCAGCCCCGCCTCAGCCCAGGCCTGCCGCAGCCGCCGGTCGTGCAGCTCTACCGCCGGGGGGAACATCGTCGTGAGGTAGTGCACCACGTTGCGCAGTTCGTCGCGCACGGTCGGCTTGTCTAAGAAGACTTCACCCGTCAGCCACAGGCGCTCGAGCGCGGCGCGCACCTCGTCGCCGATGCCCGCGCGCTCGTGGGGCGTCCACACCTGATTCTCGCGCTTGACCATGAGCAGATAGAGCTCGCGCAGCTGCTCGAGCACGGTGGCGCGCTTCGACTCGGTGGGGTGGGCAGTCAGCACGAGTTCGGCGCGCGTGCGGCCGATGGCCTCGGCCAGGGCTTCGGGCGAGACGCCCGCTGTGCGCAGGTCGTGCAGCACGCGGCCCCACAGGCCCGAGATGCGCCCCAGGCCCTCGGCCCGCTCGAGCGTGCGCCGCAGCTGCGCCGCGCTGTTCTCTTCGACGATGCCCAGCAGCAGGAAGTAGATCGAATACGCCTTCGGCAGCAGGGGGTGGGCCTGCGGTGGGGGTGCCTCGCCGCGCAGGTGGGCGGCCAGTTCGCGCTGGCCTAGTTCGTCGAGCACCTCACACAGGCAGGCCACCAGATAGCGCAGGTCGCCCTCGATCTTGCCTAGGTCGATGCTGTCGTCGGTCAGGTGCGTCACCATCGTTCGGTTGAATGCTGGTTGTGAGTTAGGCTTTCGCTGGGGCGCTCGGGGCCGGGCCGTCGCGCTCGGCCAGCAGCGGCTGCGCCGTCACCCGCTCAAAGGTCGCCGCATACTGCGCGTGGTTTGTGCCCATCCACCGATCCCACCAGTTGAAATACAAGCCGTAGTTACCCTTGAAGTACTGGTGGTGCAGCGCGTGGTGCGTGGTGGTGTTGTTCCAGTTCGTCCACCGGCTGCCGACGAAGCCCTTCGGATAGAGCTCGACGCCCAGGTGCCCCAGCACGTTCATCGCCGTCATGTAGAGCAGGAATAGGAAGATCGCCAGCGGGTGCGCCGGCATCAGCACCACGACCAGCGGCAGGATGCCCGCCTCGATCACCGCCTCATAGGGATGAAAGGCAAAGGCCGCCCACGGACTCGGGTTCGTGCTCAGGTGGTGCACGCGGTGCACGTGGCGATAGAGCGCCGGATGGTGCATCAGCCGATGCGTCCAATAGAAGTAAGCGTCGTGCAGCACGATCATGCCGATCACCGACAGCGCCAGATAGCCCCAGCCCCGTTCGGCCACCGTGAAATAGACCTGCGTCCAGCCCGCGCGCGTGGCGGCCCACACGCCCAGGCCCACCAGCGAGAAGATCAGCAGCGTGCTCAGCGAATAGCCAATCTCGCGGCGATAGTCAGCGCCCCGCGGCAGCCGCGCCTGCACCCGTCGATGCGCCAGCCGCACCCGCCACAGGCCATAAAACAGCGCAAAAGCACCGCCGGCCATCAGAGCATAGCGCAGCAGCAGCAGGGTGAGGTTCAGCAGCCACACCTCGAGGGGGGCGGCATCGGGCGCAAGTGTGGGCATGGCAGGGCTTGTTAGGCCCAAGTTAATCGCCGTGCAGACCGATCGGTAACCGTCCGCGGGGTCGGAACGAGAGGCCCGATTCGGGAATCAGTCCAATTAGCATTTCGACAATGGGCGTACGGACGTTTGTCTGCTTTTTGCTTTTTTGTTAAAACATATCCACACTCTGACAAATTCGTAAACGCAACAAACGCTCACTATCAAACACAATCATTTTAAAATCAATTAGATACACATTAAATCGTCTATGTGGCCGATTCGTCACATCACAATCCGCTTAACGTCCCTTAACAAACCCCCAGATGCGCCACTATTTTCCCCGCTGTTGCGCCGGGCTGGCCCCTGTCGCTTGACAGAATCGCAATCCTGCTGCGCATCGGAACCCTTCTACTAACGCTTTTCTACTTCTACTCTCCCGTATGTCGAAATTCTCCAAGTTTCTCGGGGCTGCCCTGTGCGGAGGCCTCGTCCTGCTGTCGAGCTGCAGCCAAGACAGCCAAAACCTCGACGTCCCCGCCCCCGACCAACTCGATCGCGCTGCGAACGATGCCTCGGTGATTCCGGGCAAATACATCGTCATCTTCGACGAAGACCAACTCAGCATCCCCGTAGGCCTCAAAGCGCGTAAGGAGCGCCCCGGCACCGATCGCAGCAAGGCCACCGAAAGCCAAGCCCAAGCTGAATATGCTGAGGTCAACAGCGGCTATGCCGAGGTGATGCGCCGCGCCGTGGCTGAGAAAGCCAAAGACGTCGTCTTTGACCAAGTCTATTCGCACGCCACCGCTGGCTTTAGCGCCTCGCTGAACGACGAGCAGCTGGCCGCCCTGCGCGCTGACCGCCGCGTGAAGCTCATCGAGCCCGATCGCGAGGTGAAGCTGGACTTCAAAGTCGAGTCGGTGGGCGCCCGCGCCGACCGCGCCCAGACCACCCCCTGGGGCATCACCGCCGTCGGTGGCGCCGTCAGCTATGCCGGTGGCAGCCGCTGGGCCTGGATCATCGACTCGGGCATCGACCTCGACCACCCCGACCTGACCGTGAACACGCAGTATTCGCGCTCATTCGTCTCGGGCGTCAGCAGCCCGGATGATGGCAACGGGCACGGCACCCATGTGGCCGGCACGGTCGCCGCTCGTAACAACACCATCGGTGTGATCGGGGTGGCTGCCGGCGCCACCGTCGTGTCGGTGCGCGTGTTTGGCGCCTCAGGTGGCAGCTCGAACTCGGTCATTATCGCCGGCATCGACTACACCACCGCCAACGCGCTCGCTGGCGACGTGGCCAACATGAGCCTAGGTGGTGGCGCCAGCACTGCCACCGACGACGCCGTGCGTCGCCTCGCCGCCAGAGGCGTGCGCTGCGCTGTGGCCGCCGGTAACTCGAGCGCCAATGCCAACGGCTTCTCGCCTGCCCGCGTCAACGCCACCAACGTCTGGACCGTGTCGTCGCACACCAGCACCAACGCCTGGTCTTCGTTCTCGAACTTCGCCAACCCTCCCATCGACTGGTGCGCTCCTGGCTCGAGCGTCTATAGCACCTATCGCAACGGCGGCTATGCGACCCTCAGTGGCACCTCGATGGCCACGCCCCATGTCGCCGGCATCCTGCTGGTGAACAACGGCGTGATCAACAGCCGAGGCCGCGTCACTGGCGACCCTGACGGGAACGCTGACCCGCTGGCCCGCCGCTAAGCGCCCCGCGTCACCCGACGCTCACTCTGTCGCCGCGCCCCGACCTACCCGGTAGGGGCGCGGCGCGTTGTAGGCCGCCCTAGTCGTAGGTTTCTGACATGAATCGCCGCCGCTTCTTGCGCCAGAGCGCTGCCCTGGGCGCGCTCAGCGCCCTCGGCCTGCGCGCACGCGCCGCAGCACCCCACGTCAGCATCCAGACCACGCCCGCACCGCTGCTCGACCTCCGTGCGCTGCCGCCGGTGCCCATTCGTCGCATCGAGCTGCTCGGCGACGAGGCCCTCACCCTCCTGCGCGTCACCACCACCGATGGCGCTCAGGGTCACATGGCCGTCAACCGCCAGCTGCTGCTCACGCGCGATGTGTTCGTCAATCTCGTCGCGCCCTTTTTCATCGGCCGCGACGCCCGCGATATGGAGTCTCTGATCGACGCCGTCTATGCGGAGGAGCGCAACTACAAATTCAGCGGCATGCCCTTCTGGAATGCCGTCGGTCACATCGAGCTGGCCCTGCTCGACCTGCTCGCCCGCGCCCGTGGCGTGCCCGTCTGGGCTCTGGTGCGCCCCGAGCCCCTGCGCCGCAGGGTGCCAGTTTATCTAAGCACCTTCGAGCGCGAGGCCAGCGCCGAGGCCACGCTCGCCGCCATCGAAGAGCAGCTCGGCGACACCGGCATCACCGCGCTCAAGCTCAAGGTCGGCGGCCGCATGGGCCGACCCGGACCCCCCGGCCGCGACGAGGCCCTCATCCGTGCCGCGCGCCGCCGCTTCCCCACGCCCTTTACCCTCTACGCTGATGCCAACAGCTCCTTTGACTTCGACCGCGCCGTCGCCGTGGGGCGCCTGCTACAGAAAGCGAAATTTGACATCTACGAAGAGCCCGTGTGGTGGGAAGACGCCGCCCTCACCCGCCGTGTGGCCCAGGCCCTGGCGCCCCTGGGCGGGCCTCGCCTCGCCGGCGGCGAGCAAGACACCAGCTGGCCGCGCTGGCAGGCCCTAGCCGCCGACCGCACGCTGGCCGTGCTACAGCCCGACCTGTTCTACAACGGCGGCTTCCTGCGTTGCCTGCGGGTGGCGCAGCTGGCGGCGCAGCACGGGCTGGGCTTCGCTCCCCACAGTCCACACGACGCGCTGCGGCAGGCGCCGCTGCTGCACCTGATCGCCGTCGCGCCCGTGGCCGAGCCCTTTCAGGAATACAACCCAGAGGTCACGCCCCTGCGCGAATGGTGTTGGACGCTCTTGCACCCCGACGATGGCGCGCTGGCAGTGCCCACCGACCCCGGCTGGGGCATCACGCTAGACCCCTACCGCCTCGCCGATGCGCCCGTGCGCTGGGCGCTGGGGGACTAGAGCACGATGTAGTTCCGATACTCCCCCGGGCGCCAGCCCGTGTGGCGCTCGACCCAGTTCGACAGCCGGTGCTTGAGGGGCTGGTGGCGGCGCGCCTCGGCCGCGTCGTAGGCGAAGGCCCAGTCCATGCGCTGCAGGCGATCCACCATCACCGCCGGGTGCGTACCCGTGAAGCGCTCGAGCGCGTCCACGGTCTGATAGTCGTAGGCGTCGGCAGCGGCCGACTGGCGTTCGGCCACGATCTCGGCCACGCGCGCATCGTCGTGCCACAGCCGGTGAAAGGCCGCCTGCTTGCGCAGCTGCGCCCGTGGGTCGCGCACCCAGCCGTAGTGGTAGATCTCGGCGCGCTCGCCCGCCGCCTCGGCCCGCCGCACGTGCAGCTTGCGCTCAATGCCATTGGGTTCGCGCAGGCGAAAGCCCTGTGCATCGCGGTAGCTAAAGAGGCCCGGCTGCACCCGCACCACCCGCACCTCGGCCCGATACCACCGCCGCGAGGCGCCCACGTAGTCATAGCTGCCGTAGAAGTGGCGGTAGTCAAACAGCAGACCCTCGCAGCGGGGGTCGGCGTCGGCCGCCGCCAGCGCCGCGCGCACGGTGTCGAGGTAGCGCTCATGCAGCACCTCATCGGCTTGGATGTAAAACGCCCAGGGCGTGCACACGTGGCCCAGCGCCACGTCGGTCTGCTGCGCCAGGATGCGCCCGCCGCTGCGCAGGGCATCGTCCCACACGGTGTCAACCAGGCGCAGCTTCGAGGTGGGCAGGCTGGCGTCGAGGGCCTCGAGCGCGGCGCGCGTGCCGTCGTCGCTGTCGCCCACGGCGATCACCAGCTCGTCTACCAGTGGCAAGATCGAGCGATAGGCCTCGACGAACGGATAGTCGAGCTTCACCCCGTTGCGGAGGAACGAAAAGCCGGTGAGGGGCACTGCCATGCTGGCGAAGTTCGCACACGACAGCCACGCCCAGTGCGCCGTGCTATAGCTTGCAGCGCCCGCTTCTATCGATGCCCGTTCCTGACGCCCTCATCGCTCACCTCGGCGCGCAGCTAGGCTTAGACCACGCGCTCGCACAGGCACTTGTCGCCACTGCTCGCCTGCGCCAGCTCGCGCGCGGCGAGATCTGGGTCGAGGTCGGCAGCCTTCCCAGCCACGTAGGTCTGGTGGTGAGTGGCATGATGCGCCACTATTATCCCACTGCCGGGGGTGAGGCCACCCGCTGGGTCGCACTGGTGGGCACGTTCACGGCGCCGCTGCTGAGCCTACTGCGCAGCCAGCCCAGCCTCGAGGCCATCGCCGCCATTGAGCCCACCGAACTGATCGAGTTCCCCTATGACGAGGTGCGCGCGCTGCGCCAGCGCTCGCCTGAGTTTCAAGCGCGCTGGGCCGAAATCATCGAGGGGCACTACCTCGGCATGGAGGCGCGCGTGCACGCCCTGATCGCCCTCTCGGCTGCCGAGCGCTATGCGCAGCTGCAGCAGCAGTTTCCTGACATTCTGCGGCAGGCGCCGCTGCAGTATGTGGCCTCGATGCTCGGCATCACGCCGCAGCACCTGAGCCGCCTGCGGGCGCAGCGCTAGCGGCTTTTTTCACAAATGTTCAGCGATGCTTCTCTAGGGCTCGCTGAGCTTTGTGACCATGAATCGTCTTGCTTTCGCCCCCCTCGTGCTCGTTCTGCTGCTCGCTGCCCCGCGCCTCGCGGCGCAGGGCGAGCTCGCCCCCAGCCGCCGCCTGCAGGCACAGGCCAACGTCGGCTTTGCCCTGCCTCTGCTCCACTCGGGCAGCGAACTCAGCCGCTCGAAGGCCCTGCGCGACGCCGGCCTGAGCTACTATGCCGACCCCATGGGTCAGCGCCGCACGGTCGGCGACTACCCGGCGAATAGCGGCTTTACCCTAGGCTTGGGCTTCCATGTGCCGCTGCGTGGCGTGCGCGGCCTAATGCTCGGCGGCTCGGTGGTCAGCACGCAGACGGGCGCTCAGCCCAGCACCGGCGGCTACGAAGAGGGCTACTTCTTCAACTACCTCGCGGCGGGCCTCTCGGTCAAATACTACCCCTGGGCCGAGCGCGGCTGGTTTGCGCAGATCGACGGCGGCCTCGGCTCGGTATTCACCAAAAACCGGTTTAAAGACAACGCTAACGCGCAGCGCTTCTTCCACCAGTTTGGCATCGGCCAGTCGGTGGGCCTGAGCCTGGGCCACACCCTGCTGCCGTTTAAAAACAAAAACCTCGGCCTTGAGCTGCGGGGCGCCTACACCTACTACAGCACGCGCGTCGAGGTCGATGGCATCGGCGACGATCAGTGGGGCTTCAGCTCGGTGGGCGTGTCGGTGGGCTTGGTCTGGCTGCGTTAGGGTGAGGTGAGCCCTTCAGCGCGATAGGCCCGCAGCGTCGCTCGAATCGCGCGCAGCAGATGTGGACCCTGCTGCGTGACTTCGTCATAGACCTCTTGGGCCTTCACCGAGAAGTAGCCGTGCACCCAGCGCTGGCGCAGCCGATGCAGGCGCTGCCACGGCACTGCAGGGTAGCGATCGACAGTCGCCTGAGTGATGATCGTGCTGCTCTCGAGCACCTTTTGATATTCCAGCTGGACGAAACCCATGCGATAGGTGGTCAGCTCATCGGGCCGCTTGACGCGTGCCGTGTCGAGCCCCTCGAGGGCCTTCAGGGCCGTGGCCAGATGTTTCTCCATCGCCCGTAGGGGGGCCTCGTCTTTCCACCGTTGGTCGTCGCGCTGCCGCATCGCTCAGCCCGCCGCCGAATACACCAACTGCCGCGTCGCCCGAATGTGCTGCCCCACCAGCCCCTCAAGGCGCCCACTCGAGATCACCGTCACGGGGCGCTTCAGTTCGGCAGTCAGCGCATCCTCCACGGCGAACTCAAGGTCCACCGTCGGCACCACGCTGCGGGGCCATTCGACCACCACATCGACGTCACTCGCCGCCGTCGCGCGCCCCTGAGCGTACGAGCCCGCCAGCCACAGCCGCCGAATGCCATAACGCTCGGCCACCGCGCGCAGCGAGCCCTGCCACCGCTCGGGGGCAGTCAGCGTCTCGCCGGGGTGGGTCTGCATGGCCAAAGATAACAGCAGCTCTGGCCATAGGGGCGCCCGCCCGCCGCCACCGCCGATATTCGCGCTCTCGTTATGTCCGACTCGCCCCGCCGCACCCTCGTCACCGCCGCCCTGCCCTACGCCAACGGCCCCGTTCACCTGGGCCACCTGGCGGGGTGCTACCTGCCCGCCGACATCTACGTGCGCTACCTGCGCCAGCAGGCCAAGGCCGCAGGCCTCAATCCGACAGATTCCGTGCTGTTCGTCTGCGGCTCTGACGAGCACGGCGCCGCCATCACCATGAAGGCGCGCAAAGAGGGCAAAACCCCCGGCGAGATCGTCGACCACTACGACGCGCAGATGCAGTCGGCCTTCGAGCGCTTCGGCATCAGCTTTGACATCTACAGCCGCACGTCTGATCGCCCCCGCGCCGGCGAGGCCGCAGATGTGCGCGCCGGCCTGCACCGCGCCACCGCTCAAGAGTTCTTCCAAAAATTCATCGAGAAGGGCGACCTCGAGCCCCGCCAGACCGAGCAGCTCTACGACCCCGAGGCTCAGGTCTTCCTCGCCGACCGCTACGTCGTCGGCACCTGCCCCGTCTGCAGCCACCCCCGCGCCTATGGCGACCAGTGCGAGAACTGCGGCTCAACCCTCTCGCCCGACCAGCTCATCGACCCCCGCAGCACCCTCAGCGGCGCCACCCCCGTCAAGCGGCAGACCACCCACTGGTTCCTGCGCCTCGACAAATGGTCTGACACCATCCGGCAGTACATCGACGCGCACGAGGACTGGCGCGCCAACGTGCTCGGCCAGTGCCGCTCGTGGCTCAACGCCAAAGACGGCCTGCAGCCCCGCGCCATGACGCGCGACCTCGACTGGGGCATCGACGTGCCCGTGGTGAGCGGCCCCGACGCGGCCCACAGCGTCACCGCCGAGCAGGCCGCCGGCAAGAAGCTCTACGTCTGGTTCGACGCGCCGATCGGCTACATCAGCGCCACCAAAGAGTGGGCGATCAGACAAGCGGAAAAAGGGCAGGGCACGCCCGACGCCTGGAACCAGTGGTGGCTGCGCGACCACAGCAAGCCCGAGGCCGACGACACGCGCCTCGTCCACTTCATCGGCAAAGACAACATCGTCTTTCACTGCATCCTCTTCCCCGAGATGCTTAAGCGGCACGGCGACTACATCCGCGCCGATGCTGTGCCCGCCAACGAGTTCCTCAACCTCGAGGGCGACAAGCTCAGCACCAGCCGTGGCTGGGCCGTGTGGCTCGACGACTACCTCATCGACCCCGACCTCGGAAGTCGCACCGACGAGCTGCGCTATTACCTCACGGCCATCGCCCCCGAGACCAGCGACTCCAACTTCTCGTGGAAGGACTTCCAGACGCGCATCAACAGCGAGCTCGTTGCCACTTTTTCCAACTACGTGCACCGGGTGATGACGCTTGTGTGGAAGTACTATGAGGGGAAGTTGCCAAGCTTCCCCCTGTACCAGGTAGTAGGAACTCTTGTTACACGAGAGCTAGAGATAGATCGTGCACTAAAAAGATTTCAGTTTAAGGAAGCACTCACAGAGCTTATGAAGTACTGCATTTCGTTGAATGTCGATATGCAGAATGTGTCACCATGGAAGTTAAGGGATGCTGACATTGAAAAAAGGGACATTTTTTTGAGGCACTCTGTGATGCATTTGGTCAAGTTGGCTCACCTTACTGCTCCCTTTCTTCCCAACGCTTCAAAGAGACTTTATCAAATGCTAAGCCTTACACCTGGGCAGGACTTACCCTCAGATCCTCACCAGCTAGACGAAGCGCAAATGCTGTTCACGCCAATCCCTGATGAGGTGATCGCGCGCCAGACGGCGCGGCTCGAGGCCATCCGCGCCGCGCAGAGCGTGGCGGCTCTGCCGTCGACGCCCGTCGCATCACCCGCCGAGCTGCCCCCCGCGAAAGCCGAGATCGCCTTCGCCGACTTCGAGAAACTCGACCTGCGCCTGGGCACCGTCACCGCCGCCGTCCGTGTGCCGAAGGCCGACAAACTGCTGCACCTCACCGTCAGCCTGGGCGCGCTCGACGCCGAGGGCAGCCGCAGCATCGTCAGCGGCATCGCCCAGCACTACACCCCCGAGGCGCTCGTGGGCCAGCGCGTGCTCGTCGTCGCCAACCTCGCCCCGCGCACGATGCGCGGCGTCGAGAGCCGCGGCATGGTCTTGCTGGCTGAAGGACCCGACGGCCGACTCACGCTCGTGCAGCCGCCACCCGGCGCCGAGGGCCTGCCCGACGGCAGCGCCGTGCGCTAGGGCAGCATCTCACACGTCATGCTGAGTGCAGCGAAGCATCTTCTTACACCTATCTGGCTGGCTGTTGTGCAGCAGGTGGAATAAAGCGAACCTGCGCTTCAGCGACGTAGGGTGCAAAATGATCGCTAACCCCCTTGCGAATGGTGCGATGCCCCCGAAAGTGCCAGAGCATCGTCCAGCCGCCCCGACAGAACAGATCGTTGTATTCTGACTCTGGCGCACCCCAATGCGGAGGCAATTGAGCATAGAAAAAGGCTGAATCTACCTCACGTGCATATCGCCCCAGGCCTCCGTCGAACCACACACGCTGACCCCGCAGCAGGGTTGTGTAGAGGGGTGAAAAATGCATCGCATTCCAACCCTCACCAGAGCCTCTCAGCTCTGACACGCGATAGAGCATCCCGCTGTCGGTCTCTGCTCCTGAGACCAGAAATAATGAACCTGAGGGGTTAGCCGACTCGTCGATGTAAGCTTGAATAAAGGCCCGCAGCTCGGGCCGCAGTTGGTTCGAGTCGAGGGTACAGGGCAGACCCTGCGCAACAACAGGCGGCTGGGGCTGCGACGAGCAGCCAAGCAGTACGATGGACAACAGGAGTAGTAGACGGACCATGCTATGAATCTCGCAAGGCCGTGTGAACAGCGGATGAAGAAACCCGCCCGTCATTCCGGGGCCGCGCAGCGGAACCCGGAATCCGCGTCCTCGCGCAGGGCGCAGATTCCGGATAGCGGCACCGCCGCTTCCGGAATGACGAACCAGCGATTTCCACCACTCCCATTCCGCCCTGGCGCATCCGCCGCTGTGTGACCAAGCTAGGACGCGCCCCGCGGCCCGCTCAGGTTTGTGAGACCAACTCACCCCCCGCCATGAACCCCAACGCCCCCACCGCCACCGCACCCTCGCCCGCACTGGCCACCACGCTCGTCCGCATCGCCCACAAGCAGGCCGCCCGCTATGAGGCCCTGCTCGACCGCCCCAGCGTGGACAGCAAAGTGCTGCAGGCCGAATGCCGCATGCTCGTGAGCGTGGTGCGTGCCGCGCAGAGCCTGCAGCCGCGCGCCAGCTCGACGAAGTCTGCACCGACGCCCACACAGAAACCCGCTCCCGCGCCTGCGCCTGCACACAAGTCCCAGCCCGCACCGCAGGCGCCGAAGCCCGCATTCACGCCCGCGAAACAGCCCGCACCGCCGCTGGTGCCCGCCGACCCCGACGCGCGCTTCGGGCCGCAGCCCGGCGAACCCATCATCCTGACGCCCGAGCAGCGTCAGGCGCGCTTCTCGGCCGACCTAGCCCGTGCCACCGGCTTTCACAAGGCCGATGAACTCGAGGCCGCCGCCCGCGCCCTGAGCGCCTGAGTCACCTCAAACTCGAGCACGTCATGCTGAGCAGAAGGCGAAGCATCTTCTTCATAAGCATAAAGTGAAAGAAGATCCTTCGCTGCGCTCAGGATGACACACGAACTGAGCACAACTAACCATAGCGTCAGCGGAGCTGACGCCCCTTTTCAGGGGGTTGCGATGAGGACCTTGCGTTCGGCGAGCTAATCGGCACGATTGGCGAGGAGAACGAGTCCGAAGCGCAACCGCCCGCGGCCCGCCCGGCCGTGGAGGGCTTGCGCCGCAGGCGCCCCGCCGCGCAGGCGTGAGCCACGCCCGGCAGAGGATCCTTCGCTGCGCTCAGGATGACCCACGAGCGTAATGAATCAGGCCGTGATGGCCGGCCTGCCGCAGGCGAGCCTTAACCCACGTCAATTTCGTGCGCCCCTGCGCACCATTTCGCCCCGTTCAGCCGTTGGGTCGAGCGTGATGGAACCCCTGACTCCCCGCTGGGTGCTGCGCCTGCGCCCCACTGCCCTTGCGCTGATCGCCGCCGCCCTGCTCGCGGGTTGCGCCACCAGCGAGCCCGCGCCCGAACCCGCCCCCACGCCCACTCTGGGCAGCCTCGACGCCCGCCGCTACGTCGCCCTGGGCGAATCGATCACCTCGGGCTTCGCCGACGGTGCCCTCTACCGCGAGGGGCAGCAGCAGGCCTACCCCGCGCTGCTCGAGCAGCAGTTCGCGCTGGCGCAGTCGGCTGTCGGCGGCTACGAACAGGTGCTGATGCCCGCCGGGGGTGGCTTTGGCGGCTTTGCCGGCGCGCCGCCCGTGGCCATCGGCCGCCTGAGCCTCGCGCCCAACTTCGCGCCGATCACCCTCGCCGCCAGCAGCGACCCCACGCAGCCCAGCTGGCGCCCCACCGACGCCACCGGCGACACCGCCCGCGCCCGCAACCAGAACCTCGGCATCCCCGCCGCCACCATGGCCGACGCCGTGCGCGTGGGCCTGGCCAACCCCGCGAACTTCACCGGTCCGCTCGCGGCCCAAGCGGCGTTTTACAACCGGCTCGCGCGCAGCGCTGCGAGCTCGAGCCCTGTGGCGGATGCCGTGGCCTTCGACCCCACCTTCTTCACCCTCTGGCTGGGGTCGAACGATGTGCTGCCCTACTGCTCGAGCGGCGGGGTTACGCCCCTCACCCCCGTGGGCGACTTCACCACGGCCTTGAACCAAGCCCTCAGCGCCCTGCTCGCCGCCCCCCGCGCCCCGCGTGGCGCCGTCGGCACTGTGCCCGACCCCACCAACCTGCAGCCCTTCGTCACCGTGGCGTGGGACGGCCTGAACCTCACCGCCGCCCAGGCCACGGCCCTCGGCGTGCAGTACCCCGGCCTGACGTTCACCCAGGGGCGCAACGGCTATGTGATCACCACCTCAACGGGGGTGGTGCGCAAGGCCACCTCGAGCGACCGCCTGCTCACCGCCGCTCAGGCGCAGATCGACGCCGGCCTCGGCAGCAGCGCGGGGCCGCTGCCCCACCCGAGCGTGCTCGACGCCGCCGAGATCACGACCGTGCGCCAGCGTGTGGCCGACTACAACGCCGCCATCGCCGCCGCCGTCGCCACCCTCAACCCCCCCAGCCCCACGCCCACCACCCGCCGCCTCGCGCTCGTGGACCTGGGCGCCCTGCTCACCCAGGCCAGCACCACCGGCGTGCGTGTGGGTTCGTCGAACCTCACCACCGCCGTGCCCTTCGGCACGCTCATCTCGCTCGACGGGCTGCACCCCACGCCGCGCGGTCAGGCCCTGCTCGCTAACGCCTTCATCCAGGCGCTCAACCGCGACTTCGGCGCCAGCCTGCCCGAGCTCTATCTGCTCCGCTACCGCGGCGTCTTCTCGAACTGAGGCCTACTCAGTTCCCGTCTCCCCCCTTGTTCTTAAGGGGGGTGGCGCTGCCCGCGCCGAAGGGCGGCGGGCAGAGACGGGGGATTCGCTGTAGCACTAGCAGAAACACTAGCCCCTACGCCGCCTCGGCCCGCAGACGCCGCCGCACCAGCACCAGCAGCACGGCCACCGTCGCAAACATGATCAGCGAATAGACCGCCGCCGGAATCGCCATCGTGCCGTTGTTCAGCAGGTGCGTCGCGCTGGCGATGGTGATGGCCAGCGTGCCGTTCTGAATGCTCGTCTCGATCGAGATCGTCAGCTGCTGCTTGAGCGGCAGGCGCGCCAGGCGCGGCAGCAGGAAGCCCAGGCCCATGCCGAGCAGGTTCAGCGCCAGGGCCGCCAGCCCCGCCACCGCGAAGTAGTCCACGATGTGCGCCCGCTCGCGGTAGAGCGTGCCGATGATCACCAAGACCAGGAAGATGGCCGAGGCCAGCTTCACGGGGCGCTCGGCGCGGTCGGCCAGCGCGGGGCGCCAGCGCCGCAGCAGCATGCCCAGCGCCGCCGGCAGCAGGGTGATGATCACGATCTTAACGATCGAGTCCACCACGTTCAGCTGCAGGGGGGTGTCGCCGCCGATCTGATAGTGCGCCAGGGCTAGGTTCACCACGATCGGGATGGTGAACACCTTCACGAGGCTCGACACCGCCGTCAGCGTCAGGCAGAGCGCCGTGTCGCCCCCGCCGAGGTGGGTGAATAGGTTCGCGGTGCTGCCGCCGGGGCACATGGCGAGCAAGATCAGGCCCACGGCCAGCGCGGGCTCGTGCGGCAGCAGCCAGGCCGCCAGGCCCACCCCCAGCAGGGGCAGCAGCACCAGCTGCGCCAGCGCCCCCACCAGCACCGCCCGAGGGCTCGTCAGCACCCGCCGGAAGTCGCCCACCGTCAGCGAGAGACCCAGCCCCAGCATAATGACAAAGAGCGCGGCGGGCAAGAAAATGTCGGTGAGCGGCGAGGCTTGCATGGCGTGAAATAGTAGTGTTTACGCTTTAAGGCCCAGGACGAAAAAAGAGATACCAAAGGAAAACATAGCCGCCATAATTAGTATGAGAGCTAGCCCAATGTAGTCGCCTGCTGCGTCGGATTTACCTGTCACGAGGTAGATAAAAGCTAGACAGATCAAGCAGACGAAATGAAAGCAGGCCATCACCAACAGGCTTGAAACGCCGATCATAAACATCACCGCAATTTCGTGGCCCGCCGATACCGCCACCAAGGCAAAAAGCAAGGGCAGTGCTGCATATACGCCGATAGCGATAAGGTGCGGCCGATTTTCCTGCCAGAAGTTCATGAGAGCGGCGAGGCTTGCATGGCGGGGTAGGGGGGATGCGTTCGGCTCAGCTAACCTACAACCGGCGGCGGCAAGGCGTGCCAGGGGCCGCCTTGTGTCTGTACAGTTCCTGCTGCGTGTTGGGTCCGTCTCCCCCCTTGTTTTTAAGGGGGGTGGCGCTGACCGCGCCGAATGGCAGCGGGCAGCGACGGGGGGTTCGGCGCTCGGCACTAGACCACCCGTCATTCCGGGGCCGCCCAACGGCACCCGGAATCCTCGACCTGCGTCAGGCCGCAGATTCCGGGTTCGGGCCCTGGCCCGCCCCGGAATGACGGGGGGCGTGGGGCCGCCTTGACATCCTCACCCCCAGCGCCGTATCTTTGCGCTTCGATGCGAGGGGGAGGCGACTCCCCCTCCTTTCGTTTTCACACCCGACGGCATTCGCCGTTTCTGCCATGACCGCCCCCGACCGCGCCACCCTCGTGGCCACCATCGACCGACTGGTGGCTGAGCTGCTGCCCGAGGCCTATGTGGTCGAGGTGCAGGTGCACAGCGGCCGCAGCCGTCGCCTCGAGGTGCTGGCCGACACCGACCGCGGCATCCGCCTGCAGCAGGTGACCCTGCTCAACCGGGGCCTGCGCGAGGGCCTCGAGGCCACCCCCGCCACCGCCTGGGTCGCTGACTATGAACTGGCCGTGGCCAGCCCCGGCGTGGGCAACCCCCTGAAAGTCAGCCGCCAATACGCGGGGGCCGTGGGGCGCACGCTCGAGCTGCGCCTACTGTCGGGCGAGCAGCTCACCGCCACCCTCGTGGCCTATGCCGAGCCCACGCTCACGCTGAGCTATGTGGCCCGCAACCCCACCACGAAAAAGAAGGAAACCCTCACCCGCAGCCTTGACCGCGCCGATGTGGCCCGGGCCGTGGTGCAGGTCAGCTTCGCCGAGGGGCCCAAAGCCCCCGCCGGCACCGAAATCGAAACCGAACCCGAAACGCTCTAAGTCAACCTCAGCCCATGCCCCGCAAGGCCGCAGCCCCCGTCGTCGATACGCGCACCGATCTGGTCGAACGCTTAGGTGAGTTCAGTCACTTTAAGAACGTCGACCGTGCCACCCTCATGTCGGTGCTGGAGGATGTCTTCCGCTCGATGATCCGGAAGAAGTACAACACCGACGAGAACTTCAACATCATCATCAACGTCGAGAAGGGCGACATCCAGGCCTTCCGCGAGCGCAAGGTGGTCGAGGATAGTGAGGTTGAGGACGAATCGGTGCAGATTCCGCTCTCTGAGGCCCTGCAGATCGACGAAGACTATGAGGTGGGCGACGACGTGGCCGAAGAGGTCAGCCTGTCCGAGTTCGGCCGCCGCGCGGTCATGGCCGCCAAGCAGCTGCTGGCCCAGCGCGTGAAGGAACTGGAGAAAACGGCGGTGTTCGACCACTACCGCGAGCTCATCGGCGAGATCGTCGTCGGCGAGGTCTATCAGATCTGGCGCAACGAGATTCTCGTCATGCACGAGAACAACGAGCTGATCTTGCCCAAGGCCGAGTTCATCCTCAAAGACAAGTTCAAAAAGGGCGACACCATCCGCGCCGTCGTGCTCGACGTCGAGATGCGCAACGGCAACCCCCGCGTGATCATCTCGCGCGGCGCGCCCAAGTTTCTCGAGCGGCTGTTTTCGCTCGAGGTGCCCGAGATCGACGACGGCCTCATCGCCATCAAGGGCATCGTGCGCGACCCCGGCGAGCGCGCCAAGGTGGCCGTCGAGAGCTATGACGACCGCATCGACCCCGTGGGCGCCTGCGTCGGCATGCGCGGCAGCCGCATCCACGGCATCGTGCGTGAGCTGCGCAGCGAAAACATCGACGTCATCAACTATTCGCCCAACATCCAGATCTACATCCAGCGGGCGCTCTCGCCAGCCAAGGTCAGCCGCATAGTCATCGACGAGCTGCGCAAGCAGGCCTCGGTTTACCTGCGCCCCGACCAGATCTCGCTGGCTATCGGCAAAGGCGGGCAAAACGTCAAGCTGGCCTCGAAGCTGACGGGCTTTGAGCTCGACCTCTTCCGCGAGGCTGACCCCAGCGACGAGGCCGAAGAGGATGTCGAACTCGACGAGTTCACCGACGAGCTGCCGGCCCACGTCATCGAGGCGTTCAAGGCCATCGGCTGCGACACTGCCAAGAGCGTCATGCGCCTCACGCCCGACGAACTCGTGCGCCGCACCGAGCTCGAGCGCGCCGACATCGACCACGCCCTCGAGGTGTTCCGCAAAGAGTTTGAGGACTAAGCCGCCACGCCAGCCCCCAAACGCACTACTTTTGATTCAATAACTCGTTTTTTCCCCGCCCGCAGCACAGCGCCGCCACCCGCATGGTCGAAGAGAAGGTCAAAGAGAAGGGGCATCGCCTGAACAAGGTGATGAAGGAGTTCAACTTGGGCAGCGAGACCATCGTCTCGTTCCTCAAGGGGAAGGGCCATGCGGTGTCGGATAACCTTGCCACCAGCAAGCTGACCGAAGAGCAGTATGAGCTGGTCTTCGCCGAGTTTGCCGATGATAAGAAGCTCAAAGAGCGAGCCGAGCTGAAGAAAGCGAAGAATGCCGAATCGAAAGCCGCCGCCAAGGGCGATGCTGCCACGCCGCAGGCCGTGACGCCCCAGGTGCTGGGCCCCTCGCTCACCGCCGACGACCTGCGCAGCACGCTGCTCACCCAGCCCGCTCAGGCCGAGAAGCCCGCCGTGGTCAAGGCCAAGGCCGAGCCCGCCGTGGGCCTCAAGGTGGTCGGCCAGGTTGAGCTCGAGCCCAAGGCCAAAGCCCCCGCCGCCAAAGAGGCGCCGAAAGAAGCCGCGAAGGAGCCCACCAAAGAAGCCCCAGCCAAAGAGTCGCCCAAAGCCAAGGCCACTCCGGCCGAGGCCGAACCCGCTGCCCCTGCCAAAAAGGGCAAGAAAGCTGCCGCCCCCGTCGAAACCCCCTCGCTGTTCGACACCGCGCCGTCGGTGGCTGAGCCTGCGGCGACCGCCGCGCCGGTGGTCGAGGCTGCCGAGGTGCCCGCCGCGCCCATCGCCGCCGAGGCCGCTGCTGCG
>VYMD01000081.1_pt1 | contig 40290 bp, 46 predicted proteins | sample 5115311 | NCBI WGS metagenome assembly VYMD01 (sample SAMN12291779, study PRJNA351875) | freshwater metagenome | isolation source: freshwater lake | place: USA: Michigan, Wintergreen Lake | collected 2013-08-08
AATTGTCAGTTATAACTATTATAATCTCATTTCTCTTTGTGATCAAGTTGAAGATTTTCTAGTTGTTGACATCTATAAGTATTAATACTCATTGCATAAGTGAGATGCTCCCCAGGGATTGGGGTTTGATAATTCCAGCGTCTATCTTCTATATGTTGACAATTTCATTAGGGTGAATAATCTGAATGTCAGGAATTTTAATAAAGTCATCTGGATTAAAAGTCAGTAAATGAGTTAATTTCTGGGTTTTCATGACAGCTATTAAGCGAATATCATGAGTTCTTTTTCCCTTAATATTATAAGTATTCGCTAGATCATGCCAATAAAAGAAAATTTCGGATGTTTCTTCTATCCAAGAAAAACGATTAATTAATTGATTGACTTCATCACTGGTTTGCTTAACACTCCATCCTAAACCATTTACTTCTATTGGTCGTGTCGCGACTACCCAAAATTCAATCAATACTTGAGAGGTAATATAGCAATCATGACCACTTTTCAATAAATTGGATACAGCTTTAATGGCCAGTAAATGACTAGAAGAATCTGGATCACTTCCTCGCAGTAAAATATTAGTATCGAGTAAATATTTAGCCATTAATCCTCGTAAATACTATCACGATGTAGGGCTTCATCCGGTAGACTGAATCCTCTTTTTTGATGACTCATTGCCCATTCTTCCCATCTCTTGGCTTTTTCTTGTGGAGAAATATAGCTATTATCAATTTTTAAATTATTTGTTTTTTTTAGGAGTTTCATGAATGTTAATACTTGCTCTTGACCAGATTCATCTAATGTTCGCCATGTTTCTAGTAAAATTTCTTCGGTAGTCATTTTTATTTCCTCATCAAGTTGTTAAGGAGAATTACATTTGAGAAAACTTAATTAAATTGAAACATTTTTGTTGACAGTTGAGTAGTTGAGTTAACTTTTAAAAAAGTAACCGTTGGTTGTGTTGGGTTTCGTTCCTCAACCCAACCTACACGCTGTTGTTCTTTATTTTTTAAGTTGAAATTCACAATAATAAACAGTGCCACATTTCCCTAAAGTATTACCCTTTATATCTATGACTACAATCGGAAAAGGTTTCTTTGATGCTAAATGTTGCTGAGTTTTGCGATAGTGAAGAATTTGCAGTCCCTTACTACGAGGTTCTACTACAAAAATATATTTATTGTTTGTCCATTTAATTTGTTTGAGTTTATACTTAAACAATCTGACTTGAGTTTGTGGATTAGGTCTTCCTATTGAATTGGTTTCAGCGAATTTATCGGAGCATTTGTATATTCCATCCACAGACCAAACCCCTGAAAATAAGATTAAATCTCCTCCTCCGCTGGCTCCATAATATTCTGAAAAAGTTAATATATCACTTTTCCAACGTCCATCATTAAGTATTTCTGCATCGGTTGTATTAGTACCAATTCTATGACTATTTCTTCTTATTAGGTTAATTTGTTCTCGGCTCTTCGTTACTTGGTATGGTTCGATAGGGGAGCATAAATCGACTAAATCCTTATCTGGCAAGAGACTTAATTGATTAGTTCGCTCTAGATCAAAAACAATTGACAAAAATCAGACAAACCGAAGAACCTTGTTCTCTTGCACTTGGTATGACAAAAGTATCTGAATTAAAGCAAACTTCAAAAGGAACATTTTTTACTGACTGTGCTTTAACCAAAGGATAGGAACCAGCAAAAAGCGTTGAAAATCCTAATAAGGAAGCAATTAACAGATTATGGGAGTTAGGTAGTTTCATGGTTTTGTCCTCTGAGGAAACTTAATTAAAATGAAACATTTTTGTTGACAGTTGAGTTGACGTTAAAAAAGTAACTGTTGGTTGTGTTGGGTTTCGTTCCTCAACTACAAGAGCTGCGATCAAACTTCGGCTAATCCAATCGAAGCCGATCACAAAGACGATAAGTCCCTTTGTTTTTGGGCAATTTCTAAAAGTACATCGTCAAGAGTTGGCTCTGGACTTGCCTTAAAGCCCTCAATCTCATGTTTATGATGCGGAAAAGTTTTAATTTCGGTATGGTGAGGAGCATTATCATAACGAAAAATCATTACTTGATGCTCATCCATATAATGATAACGATATTTTATTTTGGCTTTTACATCAGTATTTTTTACTTCAATAAAATCTAGACGATGATTGTTTTCAAAAATAATTGAAACACTAATATAACCTTGATTCGTATTGTAAATTTTTTTTGTTAGCGAAACAAAGCGTATATTAGGAAAGGATTGAAGGATTGTTTCGATTTGCAAAAAATAGGCTTCAATCATCTTAACTTTTGAAGTTGAATTTCATTTTGTCCGAGCATTTCACACAATCCAGCCCAAATCATAAAATCTTCTTCATCCGCTAAGATACCTTGAGAAAATTCTTGATAAAATTTTTCAGATGTTATCTGATATTTCTGCTCAAAAACTCTTAAGTCTAATCTTAAATTTAAAATTGCTCTTTGCAATCTTACTATCTGATCATCAATAATACTTTGAGCAAAACTTTCTTCATCTTCTACAGAACTTAAAATTATTTTTAATCGCTGTTCGGTTTTGGGTTGAACAGATAGGTGAAAATCTAACATTAGTTTACCTCATCAGCTAAATTACCAGAAGATTGATCGCCTACTTAATTTGCTCATTGATTAAGTTGAAAAGACCACGAATGAATTTGGCGGATATTGAGCGGCTACATAGCTCATAATATCATAAGTGGTTTCATGGTTTTGTCCTCTGAGAAAACTTAATTAAAATCAAACGTTTTTGTTAGCAGTTGGTTGTGTTGGTTTTTGTTCTTCAACTCAACCTATAATATCAGCGTACTGCTACGCAGTGCCTTCGGCATCGCACTATGATTATTTAAAAATTAAATGAATATCCTTGCAAGAGGACATTATTGGGGAAAATTAGCGATTTTTGTCATAAAAAAAGCCCTCGAAGCAATCTTATACCATATTTGCCCTTCGCAATGAGGATTAACTGATCTAAAATGGCGATGTAAATAATGCGAATCTACCTCACAATGGAACCGTTAACTCTACTTGCTAGTATTGCTACGATTGTGATAACCGGCGCGTTAGCTCGTGTGGGAGAAATTACCCTAGATGGAACTATCGAGCGATTTAGGCAGCTTATTGGCTCTAAATCACCGGAAACCCTGAAAAAACTCGAATCCGCCGCTATTGAACCCGATGCTTTACCCGAAGCGATTGAGGTCATGGCCACCCTTATCGAAGAAGATGAGGAAGTAAGGGCGATCGCAGAAGAGATCAAGCGAGAAAATGAGACGAAACCCTACATTATCAATCAAATGAAAAATGTCGGGATTGTCAATCAGGGAACGATTCACAATCCGGTTTTTAACTTCCACTGACAGAATTCGCCGGATGGGAAGCCGGTTAACCAAATTCCTGCGAAAGATATTCCTAATCGTGGTTCCCGTCATTTTGTGGGACGGGAAAAGGAATTAACCCAACTGAAGGCGATGCTAGATAGTGGGGAAAATGTCGCTATTTCTGCGATCGCTGGTATCGGAGGAGTGGGGAAAACGGAACTGGCTACCCAATACGCCCGACGGAATTGGGAGGAATACAAAGCTATCCCCTGGATTGTGGAAACTATTGGCGATATACGCCCGAATCTGTTTAGCTATTTCCTCAAACTAGGAATATCCGTCCCCGAACCGTTGGTCGGTCGTCCGGTTGGTGAACAGATCCAAGCTTGTTGGCGACAGTATCTCGCTGATGTGGCTGTCAAGGATGATGAAAAAATCTTGGTGGTTTTCGACGATATTTCTAATCTGGAAGCCGTAAAAGACGCAATCCCGCCTTTTTATCCCTTCCGAGTCCTGATTACCACGCGGATGCGGAATCTTGACCCCAATCTCGTCGCTACTCTCCCTCTCGATGTCCTGGAACCAGCCGCCGCCCTAGCCCTACTAAAAAGCCTTTTGGGAGAGAATGACCGCAGGATAGCAAATCAGACCAAAATTGCCGAAGAACTGTGTAAATGGCTCGAATACCTGCCTTTGGCGCTGGAATTGGTGGGGGCATACCTAGCCAACGATCCCGATCTCTCCCTCGCGGACTGTTTCGAGCAATTGCAACGGTTGGGACTGGATGACGACGCATTGCAGAGAAGTCAAATAACCTTAAATTCTGCCGAAAGAGGGGTTAAGGCGGCGTTTGATCTCACTTGGCAGAAATTAGCAGCCAATAGCCGAGAAACAGCCCTATTACTGTCCCTTTTCGCCTCGTGGGGGATTGTCTGGGAAGTGGTGGAAGTAATTGCGATCGCCGAAGAGTTGAACGACATCCGTACCCCCTTAGCTAAGACGAAAAAGGAACTCAATGAGGGCAAAAAGGAACTCTATCGCTATCATTTGCTAGGATTCTCGCAGGAAAAAGGCGTTTATAACATTCACTCGCTGATTCATCTGTTTTTTAAAGAACAACTGGCCGAACAAGAACGCTTCGATCTCCTACCAGTGGTGAGTAATCCCCTACTGGCGATCGCGCAAACCATCCCCCAAACTCCCACCCTAAAGGAAATTACCCTCGTTTTCCTCCTTGTCCCTCATCTAGAAGCACTCGCTGAGGATTTAGCCGAATCCCCCGCAGGAGAATCCTTTCGACAAACCTACCTCCGACAAAGACAAGCCTCGATTCAGGACGAGGATATTGGCTGGATATTCACGAGTTTAGGCTGGTTTTACCAGGGACAGGGCGACTATACTTCGGCGGAACCTTGGTTAGAACAATGTGTCGAGGTCGTTAAAAGTCGTCTGGGCGAGCGCCATCCCGATGTAGCCTCCAGTCTCAACAATCTAGCCATTCTCTACGATTCCCAAGGAAGGTACGAATTAGCCGAACCCCTGTACCAGGAGGCTTTAGCCCTGAGAAAAGAACTGCTGGGCGATCGCCATCCTGATGTAGCCCAAAGTCTCAACAATCTAGCCCTTCTCTACAAATCCCAAGGAAAGTACAAATTAGCCGAACCCCTGATCGTGGAGGCTTTAGCCCTGAATAAAGAACTGCTGGGTGATCGCCATCCTGATGTAGCCGCAAATCTCCTGAATCTAGCCGTTCTCTACTACTTCCAAGAAAAGTACAAATTAGCCGAACCCCTGTTCGTGGAGGCTTTAGTCCTGAGTAAAGAACTGCTGGGCGAGCGCCATCTCCTTGTAGCCAGCAGTCTCGACAATCTAGCCAGTCTCTATAGTTCCCAAGGAAAGTACAAATTGGCTGAACCCCTGTACGAGGAGGCTTTAGCCTTGTTTAAAGAACTGCTGGGCGAGCGCCATCCTGATGTAGCCAGCAGTCTCGATCATCTAGCCAGTCTCTACAGTTTCCAAGGAAAGTACAAATTAGCCAAACCCTTGTGCGAAGAGGCTTTAGCCCTGAGAAAAGAACTGCTGGGTGATCGCCATCCCCATGTAGCCTCCAGTCTCGAAAATCTAGGCAATCTCTACAAATCCCAGGGAAAGTACAAATTAGCCGAACCCTTGTTAGTGGAAGCTTTAGTCCTGAGTAAAGAACTGCTGGGCGAGCGCCATCCCCATGTAGCCAGCAAGCTCGAAAATCTAGCCGATCTCTACATTGGGCAAGGAAAGTTAAAATTAGCCGAACCCCTGTACAAGGAGATATTATCGATCAGGGAAGAAAGATTAGGAACCGATCATCCCAAGACCATTTCGACCCGCCGGTCTTTAGCCATTGTTCAATTCTTTAAGTTTTTTGAGAGAGGGATAGGAAAATTAATAAACATTATTGTAACAATTCTCTTCCTACCGTTGTATCTGCTCTTGTTAGGATTGCAATGGCTGATGTTCCGACTACGACGGTAGGGAATTGACTCAAACGGTGGGTTACGACGGATTCTTAGATCCCCTTTACAGAACCGTAGGGCGCGTTAGCATCGCGTAACGCGCCACCCCAAAAATAACGCGCCACCTACCAATGCTAAAATGGTGGGTTACGACGGATTGTTAGATCCCCTTTACCGCCTAGATTGTCGCCGTCTAACCCACCCTACCGCTACCGCGAGACCTTTTCCCGAAAGCGTCAATCATCAATAACCGATGGAACCGACCGAAGAACAATTTTTAGTTTTTAACGCCCTCGAAACCCTAGCGATTGTCTTATATAGTTTCTATAATCCTAGTAGTGGGCTGTGGTATATCGAAACCCTAAGTCCTACTTTACCCACATCGGTGATTCTTCCTGACGGAGAAATTGTTCCTTTTGAATTCGTGCAAGACTATGACTAACGCCGAACAACTTCGACAACAAAAAGCTAGACGTTTACAACAACTCTCTAGACTCGCTCGCGAACGATACCTAGAATCCGGTGGCGACCCCTCCCGTTCCGCCAACGAACAACAGTTAACCAAAGCGGAACAAGAGGAATTTCAAAACCTACTTTCCCAAGTCTTTGATCCAGAATACATCCAGCGATACCAAGAAAAACAACCGCAACACCCAACAGAATTTAATCAATCTGCGATCAAAACATCAAATCCCCAACTTTTTTCAGAGAAGGATAGGTAAATTGGGGATGCCTATCGAACTATCTATGCTGTCCAGTTAGGTGAGGCTATCTGGGTGATTCATGCCTTCCAGAAAAAATCCCCAAAAGGTATCAAAACACCACAACAAGAAGTCGAAGTTATCAAAGCACGACTCAAGCGATTAAAGGAGGAACTCTCTTGAGTGAAGAACAATTGGAACTGGTACAAGGTAGAGGGAATGTGTACCGCGATTTTGGCGATGTAGATGCGGACGTGCGACAAGCGAAAGCACTGCTTGCTGCTGAAATTATCAAGGTTCTGGAGAAGGAAGACTTATCAACCCGCGATGCTCAAGCGCGAACTGGAATTAATCACAGTGAATTTGTCCAGATTCGCCGTGCTAATTTGGGACGCTTTACTATTGACCGTTTGATCTCAATTTTGGGTCGTCTCAATCAACAGGTTGAAATTACTATTACGACCTATCCAAGACCCACTGATTCTTCACCAATGGCATCCTAACTGTAATTGATTGTGGTTCGATTGGAACGACCGCGCCACCAAGCTAGTAGGGTACTAGCGATAAAAATACTCGAATAGGCCCCAGCTACGAAACCGATAATTAAAGCTAGGGCAAAATATTTTAAGGTGGTGCCACCAAAGAGAAAAATCGCCACCAGAGGCAATAAAGTGGTCAGGGTGGTATTAATTGAACGAGCTAGGGTTTGACTCACCGCATTATCGACAATTTCATCCACCGATAGTTCAGGAGTTTGGGCGAAATTTTCTCGCACGCGATCATAAATTACCACTGTGTCGTTAACAGAAAAGCCCACAATTGTCAAGAGGGAAACCAAAAATAAACTATCCACTTCTACCCCCGCAATTAAGCCTAAAACCGCAAATACGCCCACGGTAATTAGAACGTCATGAAAGAGGGCGACAATGGCAAAAAAAGCGTAATCCCGTTGAAAACGAAAGCTTAGATAGACGGCAATGCCGAAGAAGGAAACTAATAGGGCCAAAAATCCCGACCTAAATAATTCTTGACCGATGGTGGGACCGACGGTATCGATTTGACTGGTTTCGGGGTCAAAGGTGCCGATTTTCTGATTTAAGGTGTCGAGTAATTTTGTTCTCTGTTCTTCTACGAGGGTTTTCGTCCGCACCGATAAAGTATATTTATCCAACACCTGCACACTACTGTTACCCAATCCTTCCTCGTCTAAAATCACTTGCACTTCGGCAGTAGTTAAGGGTTTCTCACAGTTATTCTTTTTGGCACAGGCTAATTCTATCTGAATTCTCGTGCCACCAACAAAATCTAAACTCGGCCGCAAAGGCGCTTGAATAGTGAACCAAGAAATTACCATGGCCAAAATACTACCAATCGTCAGCAAGGCCGAGACTGTCCACCAAAAATTACGCTGTTTTGTAACACTAAATGCCATATCTTTTAAGTGAAAAGTAAAAAGGAAAAAATGGGGGTTGGGTGTTGGGGGTTGGGGGTTGGGTGTTGGGGGTTGGGGGTTGGGGGTTGGGGTATTAGTTGAATTTCCCCATTTCCCCATTTCCCTAATAACTACTGGTTTGCTGGTAAATTAGGGCAGAAAAGTTGGGGTTTTTGACGGACGCTGGGGACGTTTAACACGGTGATTAACAGGAGCGTGCGACTACAGGTTAAAGCGGTAAACATACTCACAGCTACCCCAATGGCTAAAGTTAAGGCAAAACCTTTGACTAATCCTGAACCCAACCAAAATAAGGCACCACAGGCGATTAAAGTAGTGACATTACTATCAAGAATACTGGAAAAAGCCCGGTAAAATCCCGACTCTACTGCCCGAAATAGGGATTTTCCGGCCCTTAATTCTTCCCGGGTGCGCTCAAAAATCAGTACATTTGCATCAACAGCCATGCCGATACTGAGGATAAATCCAGCAATACCGGGTAAGGTCATCGTGACTCCCACTAAGGCAAAAGCCCCCAGAGAGAGTATAGTATAGATAATCAGGGAAATATCAGCGATGACACCGGGTAAACGGTAATAAACCGCCATGAAGATTAAAACTAACAGTAAACCCACTAAACCAGCGTAGATACTGCGACGGATGCTATCTTGGCCTAAAGTTGCCCCAACGGTGCGAATTTCTTCCACTTTAACGGGGAAAGGTAGAGAACCACCGCGCAATTGAATCGCTAGATCGTTGGCAGTTTCGGCGGTAAAATTACCAGTAATCACGGCCCTGCCTCCAGTAATACCAGTTTGGGCAAACTGCACATCAACCACAGGGGCGCTAATTAATTCATTATCGAGGAAAATCCCAATACTGCGACCAGTACCCGCGATCGCTTTAGTCAGTTCGGCAAATTTATTGCCCCCTTCCGAGTCGAAAGTAATGGCCACTTCCCAGTTGGTCCCTTGGGTGGAACTAATAGTGGCATTTTGCAGATTTTTTCCAGTTAAGTCCACCGATTCAAATAGATTTAAAATTGCCTGTTTAGATTTTTGCAGAGATTGTTCTAGTTCGGCAATTTTAGCGGCATTTTCGGGTTTATTCTCGGCTTTGAGGGCGGCTAATTCCGCTTTTTTTTGTTGAAAAATTGAATATTCAGCCCGGAATTCTCCTTCTGTACCTTGTTTTTGCTGACGAAATTCTAATTGGGCCTGAACATTTAAGTTTCTCTCAGCTTCTTTGGGATTTGTGACCCCGGGTAGTTGCACGATTACCTGATTTTTACTGTCCACAGTCTGCACTAATGATTCAGAAACACCGAGGGCATTAACGCGATTTTCAATCACATTTTGTACCGCTTTTAAATCATTAGGTTGAATGGTTTTGACGGTTTCAGTGGGTTTAACCTGAATGGTTAATTGACTACCACCGCGCAGGTCTAAACCTAATTGTAGGGGTAACTTAATCAGGATGACGATCGAGGCAACAACTAGGCCGATGATCAGTAACAATAACCAATTTTGTCTCTGCATAACTTCGGTATCAAAAGGAGAATTTGTTAAATGCGATCGCTGACCATTTTCTGGACAGCTTCGACAATTTGATTAGGTTGAATAATCGTCAATCTTTCTAGATTACCGTTATAAGGTGTCGGTATATCTTGGGAAGATAATCTTAACACAGGGGCATCTAATTCATCGAATAACTGCTCATTAATTAAAGCAATTAACTCGGAAGCAATTCCCGCCGTTTTCATACATTCTTCCACGATAATCACCCTGTGAGTCTTGCGAATCGAAGCGGCGATCGTCCCCATATCAAAGGGTTTCAGGGAAATTAAATCGATAATTTCTGGATCGTAGCCATCTTTTTCTAACTGTTTTAATGCCTGTAAACAGTGATGACGCATCCGCGAATAGGTGAGAATGGTGATATCTTCTCCCTGGCGAACGATTTCCGCTTTATCTAGGGGTAAAAGATACTCGGTATCAGGTAAATTTTCCTTGAGATTATAGAGAAGAACGTGTTCAAAGAAAAGCACGGGGTTATTATCTCTAATCGCCGATTTTAATAAACCTTTAGCGTTGTAGGGAGTGGAACAAGCGACAATTTTTAGTCCGGGTACTGCGTGAAAATAGGCCTCTAAACGTTGGGAATGTTCCGCACCTAATTGTCTCCCCACACCCCCCGGACCGCGGATAACCATGGGGATTTTAAAATTACCGCCAGAAGTATAACGTAACATCCCGGCATTGTTGGCAATTTGGTTAAAGGCAAGCAGAAGAAAACCCATATTCATGCCTTCAATAATCGGACGCAATCCCGTCATGGCTGCCCCCACTGCCATGCCCGTAAAACTATTTTCAGCGATGGGAGTATCTAAAACCCTTAAATCGCCATATTTTTTGTAGAGATCTTTGGTAACTTTGTAGGAACCACCGTAATGACCCACATCTTCACCCAAAACAAATACTGTCTGGTCGCGGCCCATTTCCTCATCGATCGCCTGTCGCAAAGCATTAAATAATAGGGTTTCTGCCATATCAAGTCCCCGCTTACAATTCGGTCATCTTATCACTAAACTTATTATCTTACCCCTTTTCTGGCCCGAAGGAAGTGGGGAAGTGGGGAGTGGGGAGTGGGGAGAGGGAATTATGAATTATGAAGTGGGTAGATAGGGAGTAGGTAGGTGGAGAACGTAGGTTGGGTTGAAGCATGAAACCCAACTCCCGCATGGGTTACGCTACCGCTAACCCATCCTACAAATAATTGTGCCTCCCTACTGATGAATAAAAACAATTATGACTATAGATAATAGTCTATTCTAGTTACCGACAATCGGCCGGCAAAGAACTAAGATCAAGATCAAGCAATCCCCTACCGTTAAAGCTGATGAAATTACCCCGTCTTGCCGCTTTAATCATTGGTCTGAGCTTTATTTTCGGATTAATGTTGTGGTTAGTCAACTCTATCTATCGTCTTTACATCCAGATCGCCTTTACCGCTCCTATCTTAGCTAATATTCTGCTTTTGCTCATTATCGGACTGCTGGGCTTGCTGATCTACATTCTTTTATACTACTTTTACCTGCTGCCCCAGCGCCAAAAAAGTCGCCGCGGGTTGCGTTCTTCCTCCCGTCCACCCCTAAAATTACCGGTAGAAAAAACCGAGGCCGCCGGGGAAACCTTAAAAGCTATCCGGCAACAAGTGGATCAAATTCAAGATAAAGTAACCCAACAGGTTTTTGTTAAGCGTTCCCAAGAAATTGAGCGAAGTTTAGCCAGAAAAGAAGTTAAAATCATCGTTTTCGGCACAGGATCGGCGGGAAAAACCTCTCTAATTAACGCTCTCATCGGTCAAATGGTGGGCAATGTGGAGGCAACCATGGGAACCACGGAAAAAGGGGAAACCTATAGTTTAAAAATGAAAGGTGTGAATCGGGAAATTCAAATTACCGATACCCCCGGCATTCTCGAAATTGGTGCAGCCGGAGGTGAAAGGGAACAGTTAGCGCGACAATTAGCCACGGAAGCAGATTTACTTTTATTTGTCATTGATAACGATATTCGACAATCGGAATACGGCCCTTTATTGCGTTTAATTGATATGGGGAAACGTTCTCTCTTAGTCTTTAATAAAATAGATCTCTATAGCGATGAAGATCGAGACATTATTTTAAAACAATTACGAGAACGTCTTAAAGGAGTGGTCCTTTCCGCCGATATTATTGCCGTCGCTGCTAATCCCCAACCTGTGCAGTTAACCGGGGGACAAATGATCACACCAGAACCAGATATTTTAGCTTTAATTAAACGTTTGGCTTCAGTTTTACGGGCCGAAGGGGAGGATTTAGTGGCGGATAATATCCTCTTACAATCCCAAAGATTAGGAGAAGAAGCTAGGAAAATTATTGATCGCCAACGTCGTCGCCAAGCTGATAAAATTATCGATCGCTATCAGTGGATCGGTGCGGGAGTGATTGCAGTGACTCCCTTACCAGTGTTCGATCTGTTAGCAACGGCGGCGGTTAATGCTCAAATGGTCAGGGAAATTGGTCAAGTTTATGGCTGTGAAATTAACAGCGATCGAGGCAAGGAATTGGCTCTATCTTTGGGCAAAACCCTAGTTAGTTTGGGAGTAGTGAAAGGAGCAGTAGAATTATTAGCCAGAATCCTACAATTAAATTTTACTACCTATATAGTCGGTAAGGCAATTCAAGGGGTCAGTGCCGCCTATTTAACCCGCATTGCCGGCAAAAGTTTTATTGAATATTTCCGTCACGATCAAGACTGGGGTGACGGTGGTATGACGGAAGTGGTACAAAGACAATTTCAACTTAGTCGCAAGGAAGAATTTATTAAGTCTTTTGTGTCTGATGCGATCGGTAAAGTGGTACAACCTTTTCAGGATGATTGGCAGCAAGAAGAAGTTTTAGAAGCTAGTCGCGAGGATGATTGGTAAAGATCGAACCCGGGAGCAATAGGCAAAATTGTATAGTAATTGTTACAATCGTTTTGGGGTTCCACAAGGGCAAAAAAAGATGCGACAGCAAGTTATCGACTGGTTAAAAGAAAACGTCAACGAACACCGTCTGCGACATATTCTCGGTGTAGAGACCATGTGTATTGATTTAGCTAGTCATCACGGTCTCGATCCCGTCCAAGCAGGGCAAGCGGGATTGTTACACGATCTGGCCAAATTTTTCAAGCCCAAAAAACTGCTAAAAATGGCGGAATCGGCGGGAATAGACGTGGATAATATCTGTTTATCCCATCCCCACTTACTCCACGCCGATGTGAGTGCGATTGTCGCCCAAAAAGAATTTAACGTTACCGATGAGGAAATTCTCGCAGCAATTCGCAATCATACCCTCGGTCAACCCAATATGAGCGATCTTAGCTGTATAGTCTTTATTGCCGATGCCTTGGAACCCAATCGCGGCGATACACCCGAATTAAACGCCCTACGACAACTCAGCTATCAAAATCTCCATAAAAGCGTTCAACAAACCTGCGATTATTCCCTAAAATATCTTTTAAGTAGCCATTGTCCCATTCATCCCCGCACCGTGCTAACCCGCAACTGGGCGTTACAAATTGTTAAAGAACAACCAACAGAAACTAAAACCATTGATTAACATAATCTCAAGACTCGCTTACAACCACCTCAGTCAAAGGATAACCACCACCTGAATGACCAATCCCACTGGAATTATTACCCCCATCGCCGAAAATCTCAAGACCGAAAAGTTTCTGGAGACAATTGTTACCGCTGCCGAGGACAAGAAAGCGGGGGACATCGCCATCCTGAAAGTCGCCGATATCTGTTATTTAACCGATTATTTTCTGATTATTACCGGCTATTCTACCACCCAAGTGCGAGCGATCGAGGATGCGATCGAAGCTGCTATGGAACTAGAATGGCAACAATCCCCCCGACAAGTGGAAGGAAAAAGCGAAGGTAGCTGGATACTGATGGATTATGGCGATATCATTGTCCATATCTTTTTACCAAAAGAGCGAGAATTTTATAATTTAGAAGCTTTTTGGGGTCATGCTCAACGTATTCCTCTACCTAGCAACCATTTAGAGGAGTAAAGTCCATGAAATCCTCCCTTGATTTCTGTCCCGTCCCAGAAGAACAGCAACCGGTTAACGAGTACGAACAATTAAAAGAATCTTGGTTTTTTCGTTGGGCTACCATAGATGTAGCCTCTTATACAAAAAAAATTCTCTGGTTATGGTTATGGACATGGTTAATTGTCGGACCGATTGCCGCCGCTAGTTTTCCCCTCAAAAAGGCCCCTTTTCCCTTCTTCTGTGCGGGGATTTTTGGCTCGACAATTTTGGTAGGATTGGTGTTATTGCGCTTGTATTTAGGCTGGATCTACGTCTATGATCGCTTGCAATCGGAGAAAGTATTTTATGAAGAGTCGGGTTGGTACGATGGCCAAATCTGGACAAAAACCGCCGCTATTTTAACCCGCGATCGTTTAATCGTCTCCTATCAAATCCAGCCCATTCTCCGGCGTTTACAAAAAACCGCTCTGATTCTAGGGGCAATTGTCGCTATCAGTGGTCTTTTCTGGCTATTTTTCACTCACTAACCGCAACCAATCTGAATGAATAGGGTAAAACGTTCACCAACCCACCGCTTAGAAATTCATCTCCTCCGGGAAGGTATTATTGAATCGGTCCATCATGTCGAGGCCGCTATTTGCGATGACCGCGGCCGGGTGTTATCCACCGCCGGCAGCGCCGAAACTAGCGCCTTTATTCGTTCGGCCCTGAAACCTTTTCAAGCGCTGGCTGTCACCAGTACCGGCACCCTCGAACGCTACGATCTCAACGATAAGGATCTAGCCATTATCTGTAGTTCTCACCAAGGCACAGTGGAACAGGCCCGTCAAGTCTTTAATATTCTCTGGCGCGCCGATATCGATACCAATGCCCTGCAATGTCCCCTCCCAGAAGGTAAACGCAGTCGTTTGCAGTACAATTGTTCTGGTAAACACGCCGGGATGTTAGCGGTGTGTCAACAGCGCGGCTGGCCATTAAATACCTATCTCCGGCGTTCTAGTCCGATACAGAAGCTAATTTTAAGCAAAATTGCCGAATTATTGGGAATGCCGGGAGATGAATTAATCAGCGCCCACGATGACTGCGGCGCGCCCACCTATTCAATGCAGTTGGGGCAAATGGCCCATCTCTACGCCCAGTTAGCCTCTGGCAACCGTTTAGACTTAGAAAGAATCGTCCGCGCCATGACCTATCATCCCCGCATGGTAGCGGGAGAAGGGGCTTTTGATACGGAATTAATGCAGGTTAGCCAAGGGGAAATCGTCAGTAAAGCCGGGGCCGAAGGTATTCAATGTATCGGGCGCGTCGGTGAAGGTTTAGGATTAGCAATTAAAGCTTTAGATGGTTCCAAACGGGCTAAATATGCCGCCGCTTTACAAATTCTCAAACAGTTGGGCTGGATTACTCCCAATGTGGCCGAATCTCTCTCGGAAAAATTCCTCAAAATCGGCAGTTATACCCGCTTGGAAGTGGTGGGGGAAATGGCTTTATTATAAGTAGTGGGTTGACCAAGGGTAACACATCAAAAACTTTTCTTTTTGGTGTGTTAGGGCAGTATTTATAAGTAGCTGGTTATAATTAAATTAAAAATGGATTTTAGGTTCGATCCCCCCTGCCCCCCTTGATAAGGGGGGTGCCGATAGGCGGGGGGATATCCCCTTGATAAGGTAGGGTTGATTCATGAATCAACCCTACCCTTGATAACGGGGGTGTCTGATAATTTTTAACGCCTACCTACTTATCTTGATTTTTTTCCTCAAAAACTGAACTTCGGAGTACAATACAGATGACTAAATTAATTCAAGAAACTTTCGAGCAAATTGCACTGCTTTCTGAAGAACAACAAGATAGCCTGGCAACCTATCTAAAAAAACACCTAGCTGAATTTTTAGAAGAAGCGGAAAAAGAACGACGAATTGCAGAAGGGACTTATACTATAAGTGATTTTAACGAAAAAACTCAACAAGCTATTCAGAATATTGAACAGCAAAAAAACTTAACTGTTTGCCAAGATCAAGTTGAACTGTATCAGCAGCTAGGAATTTAATGTTATTACCCATTTTTGAAAATCGCTTTAAAAAAGATATTAAACGACTGCAAAAACGGGGAAAAGATATGACCAAACTGAAAAATGTCATTGATAAATTACTTCAAAAGCAAGAACTAGAACCTAAATACAAAGATCACGCTTTGATGGGAAACTGGAATGGATATAGGGATTGTCACCTAGAACCAGATTGGCTTTTAATTTATAAAATCACAGACACCCATCTTTTTTTAGTGCGCTCTGGTTCCCATGCGGATTTATTTTAATATTCGGTCAATCTTTTAAGTAGAGCTTACTGCCAGATATAATTCAGAAACTAAGCGACGAAACTGCCATTTGGCCAGTTGTGTGGCTTCTAGATTCGCTCTGGGTACTTATTCAGCAAACCCTATTTATATCTTGATTTTTTTCCCTAAAAACAAAGGACTGCCTAACCAACCCAGTTAACTCAAATTATAGCCCATAAAAATCCCCCTCAATTCTGTAAAATTAAGGGGTATGGGTTATATTAACAGGGAATTTAGCCTATTTCTGTGGTTTCTTTTTCGATAGAATGATTGCGTTTTACTTGGCGTTTTATGGTTGCACCAGCACCAATAATTCCTAGAGAAAAGAGTCCTAAAGTTGAAGTGGGTTCGGGAATGGTTTCTACTTCTATATCTAAAGAACTTGATACATTGACATCGTTGGTTCCACTCTCTATAAAACTGGAGTCTGGCAGTATATTTTCTGGAAAAACAAACGAAATCGTATCATTAGTTAGATCTAATGAAAGATTAGATCTATACACAACTGGTAACTGTCCTTGAAGATCAGTGAATATAGCTGATAACCAATCATTAATATCACTGCCTGGTAATTCGCTAAATAAAAACTGGGAACTGGCAAACACGTTTTCAGAGGGTGTATTAAAACCTAATGAAGCCAGAAATATAGATTCATTTCCACTACCATCCAAACCAGATAATACTGAAGCTAACTCTATATATTCACCGTCGATTTGCCCCTCTTTTGCTTTTTGCTTTTTAACTGCTTTTAATTTAGTTGTTTGTCCAGTGTCGTCTAGCAACTTCTTAAATTTTTTTACGTTAGGTGGAAAAATGAGCTTATTTCCCTCCTGCTCGAGGGGGGGTAAAGCGAATGGTTCCCCTACTTGAAAAGCTTTATTAATTAGGGTTGCCTTCCCAGTGGAAGTTGTGCCTTTTGGAATCGTTAACACCACTGTTTTTGTTCTTCCGTCCGTAAGAGTGATTTCGATGATAATTTCCCCAGCTCGAGAAGGAGTTCCTGTAGTTAGCTCTATATCTGCGAGTGCTTGATCAGCAAACACCAGTAATGTGGATATAGTAACCATAATAGTTGCCAAATTTTTAAGTGAGCGTTTCATGAAAGTTACTTTTTTCTGGTTGAAAATATCTAAATAAATGCTTTGTCGAAATGTTAAGGCATTTATTTAGGGTGGGCAGATTTACTTTGGTAATATAAACACCCTAAAGTTAACTTTCAAGACCCATAAAAGCCCTATAAAGAAATATAAAGACACTACATTTGCATTTTGCGCTATAATATCAAGCAATCCTGACTTAACTCCCTGTTTAAAATCATCCTATGAACTCATTCGATATTCAATCTTTTATAATAACTATTGATGAGCTTGTTTTCTCCCATACAGGAGAGCATTTAGACGATCTTCAGCATGAAATCTTAGAGGGAGTCGTCAATCATCAAAAATACGCCGAAATAGCTCAAAAAAATCATCGTTCTCAGAAATATATCAAGGAAACAGCAGGTAAATTATGGAAAACCTTATCAGAAATATTAGGAGAGGAAGTCAATAAATCAAATTTAAAATCTAGTTTACAAAGATATTGTTATTCTAATTTCTCTAACTCTAGTAATATTAAAGACGTTATACAAATCAATAGCGGTAATTTTTGTACTGGAAAAGAGAACAGTGAATTACACTCATCTAAAATTTATCAACAAGCTAAATTAGAAACCATCCCCGAATTAATCAAAGAAGGTTTAAGCATTGAACAAATTGCTAGAGTTTTAAAACTTCCCCTAGAATTAGTGCGATCGCAATTAGAAGAATTTGAGTAAGTCCCCGGCAACATCACTTATAATATAGTTATCTTATTATTACCCTGAGCCAATATGAAAGTAAATGTTATTTTAGAACCAAGCGAGGAAGGAGATTATAATCTTTCTGTTCCTTCTCTCCCCGGTTGTATTAGTGAAGGACATAATCTCGAAAAAGCTTTGAGCAATATTCAAGAAGGTATGGAACTTTGTCTCGAATTAGAGGAAAAAGAACGACGAATTGCAGAAGGGACTTATACAATAAGCGATTTTAACCAAAAAACTCAACAAGTCATTCAGAATATTGAAGAACAAAAAACCTTAACTGTTGTCAAAGATCAAGTTGAACTGTATCAGCAGCTAGGAATTTATCGCTAACCTTATTATCTGATGTCATTAATCTCTAGAGTCAGCGATTCCCTCTGTAGTCATGTTTTTGCTGGTTTTCTGCGCCGAAACCAACTATAATGCTCGAAAGGTGAAAAGGGACTAAAAGCGCTGATTGAGTTAATCCGCGATGGTAAGGTGAGTCTGCGCTATCTAGTCTCGTCGGGGGCTTTGGCTACTGGGGTTGAGATAAACTAGATTTAATAACTGAAAATCCGGGGTAATCACTCATGTTACAATCCCTAAAAATTGAAGGCTTTCGCGGGTTTCAGAATTTTGAGATGGCCAATCTTGGTCGAATTAATCTCTTAGTAGGTAAAAATAATAGCGGTAAAACTTCTATTTTAGAAGCGATTCAGTTTTTGTATGCTCAGAATAATATAGATATATTTCTTGAAACTATTAGCTATAGAGGTGAGTTTGGTTGGTCAGAAAGTAATCTAACTAGTCGCAATAAAGTTTTTGAAATTTGTCATTTATTTCATGGGCATGAAATCATCCCAAGTAAAAAAATTATCATCAGTGGATATGGCAAATCCTGTCTAGCAAGTGTTACCATTTCTGTTGAAAGCATTCCTATACAACTATCTTTATTTTCAGACAAAAATGATGATCTAAATCAAAATAATGATAACAATTTCGACAATGAGGAATGGGGTAAACTTCTTTTAAGTATTGGATGGATTGGCTCACAAAAACCTATTGAAATGGAACTTCTTGCCAACGGTACTCTTGCCAGAGATTCTATAAGAAGAATAGCTAGTTTAAGCAGAATTTCCCATAAAATAGGTATTGATAATAAAATTGAATTGAAGTTCTTAACACCATTTTCTCTAACAAGTTCTGATATGGCAGCACTTTTTGATAACATTGTTCTCTCTCCTTTAGAAGATTTAATTATTGAATCTTTGAAAATTATTGAGCCAAAAATTGAAAGGATAGCCAGTGTTGGTTCTGGCAAGTATTTAACTTCAAATAACCTAGGTGTTAGAGGTGGGTTTTTAATCAAAATTAAAAATCATGATCAACCTATACCTATTGGCAGTTTAGGCGATGGAATTTGGCGAATGTTAGGATTAGTTTTAGCGATGGTTAATCTTGAAAATGGAATTTTATTAGTTGATGAAATTGATAGCGGATTGCATTTTACTGTCATGACTGATATGTGGAAAGTAGTCTGGGAAACCGCCAAAAAACTCAATATTCAGGTATTTGCCACCACTCACAGCCGCGATTGTTGGCAAAGTTTAGCCGAATTAATTACCGAAGAAAAAATTACTGATAACGATATTACTATTCAAAGGATAGATAGGGAAAAAAGCCAATCTGTTATCTTTGATCCAGAAGAAATTGTTATTGCCGCTAAAAGTAATCTTGAGGTGCGTTAACAATGCCTAAAATAGAGACAAAAAAGTTATTAGTGGAAGGTGCAGAGGAATTGAGAGTTATTCCCCAATTAATGGCAGCAAATGGAGTTACTTGGAATAGAGGGGAAGAACCATTAAATATCATAAATTGTGATGGTGTTGAAAATTTACTAAAACCTAAATACATCTCTACACAACTAAAAACTCCTAACGGACTAACTCATTTAGGAATTGTCATAGATGCAGACGAAGAACCTAATAATCGTTGGAAAAGTTTATATAATGCCTGTTTACCAAATATACCTAGCTTACCTCAAAATTTACCAGCAGAGGGATTAATTATGACTCTAGAATCGGGGATAAAATTCGGTGTGTGGATGATGCCAGATAATCAATCTAGAGGGATGTTAGAGACTTTTTTAGCCTATTTAGTTCCCGATAATAATCTTTGGCAATATACACAAAACAAGGTGATAGAGGCAAAACAACAAGGGGCAACCTATAGAGATTATCATCTAGATAAGGCTAATATTCATACCTATTTAGCTTGGCAAGATCCGCCAGGTAAACAACTTCACGATGCAGTAAAACAAAGAATACTTAATCGCTCCCATCCCCAATCAGCAAATTTTTTGAGATGGTTACAGGAGTTATATGAGATTTGAGAGAAGTATGGATCGAAATAGGAATGACAGCCCCATAATATTTCTCCGTGCTTTGTTAAATAAAGCCTCTTTCAAAAAGACTTAAATTAATCGTGCCGCGGGGGTTTATTGGTCGCAGAACCCGCCGGAACCACCTTGGAGGTGGGGGGGATACCCTTGAGGGAAATGAGCGTATTCATCACCGTTTTTGCCACAGGAGCGGCAACAGTGGAGCCAAAAGTATTCGCACCCTTGGGTTCATCCACCACCACCAAAACCACATAACGGGGCGATTCGATCGGTAAAATCGCCACAAAACTGGTAATTTTGGCGTTAGGTAGATAACCCCCCGTCGGACTAGCTTTTTGTGCGGTTCCCGTTTTGCCTCCGATGCGATAACCGGGGATTTGGGCCGCTACCCCCGTCCCCTTGCTGACAACGGTTTCCATCATTTCCACCACTTGCCGGGCCACGGTGGGAGAAAAGACTTTTTTGCTGGGATAATCGGGCTGCCAATGCAAACGGCCGCGGTCGTCGGCTAATCCTTTGATCACATGGGGAGTTACTAAGGTGCCACCATTGGCCAGCGCACCGTGCAACTGTACTAATTTTAAAGGCGTTAGGGATAAACCTTGACCAAAGGAAGCGGTGGCCGATTCAATGGCATTATCCAGAAATTCTTGTTCGGGTTTGAGATATCCTGCCACTTCTCCGGGTAAATCTACACCAACCCTTTGATTTATTTCCAATCCTAATAAACTTTTATAGAAATCAACTCGCCCCATTTTTTGGGCAATTTGCACCATGGCCACGTTACTAGAGGTTTGCAGAACTCTGGCCATATCTAGCGCCCCATAACCCTGTTTAGAGGCATTTTTAATCGTCCAGGGACCGACAGTAATTGCCCCCGGATCATTGACTACCGTACTAGCTTTAATTGCCCCTGCTTCCATGGCCATGGCGACAATAATTGGTTTAAAAGTTGACCCCGGTTCGTACTGATCGGCTACGGTCCAATTTTTAAATAGAGCCACATGGGCTTTATAATATTCATTGGGGTTAAAAGTTGGCTCACAAACTAGGGCTAAAAGAGAACCATCAAGGGAGTCCATAACGATGACGGCTCCCCGTTTAGCATTAAATTTCTTTAGCTGTTCTCGTAGGGCCGTCCTGGCGGCTCTTTGTAGTTTTAAATCGAGGGTTACTTCTAACTGTAATTCATCAAATTGAAAGATACCATCGGGAACAAAAGCGGGTAAAATTCGCCCGTCTCCCATGCGTCTTGTATTGACAGAAAAAGGATCTCTTTCTAATAACTGACTGGAACCTCTCTCTAATCCTGCTTGACCACGATGTTCTTTATCTACATAGCCAATCACGTCGGCTGCCACATCGTCTTGGGGATAATAACGAGCGTACTTTTCCTCTAATTCTACACCGTCAAGAGATAATTGTTTTAATCCCCTAGCCACGGATTCGGTTAATTGATTGGCTAAACGAATTCCTGTTTCTTTTTCTTTAAATTTTTGAATCAGTTGATTAGTGGGAATATTTAATAAAGGAGCTAATTTATCAGCCACTTCTGCCGGCGGAATAGCAAACAGTTTTGGGTGTACATAAAGAGTGTAAATCAAGCGATCGGTCGCCAAAACATTACCATTACTATCGACGATCGCCCGTCGGGGAATATAGGGTCTAATACTGGTAGTTTGCTGTTGTCTGGCTCTTTTTTGCAATTCCTGTCCTTGGACTATTTGTAATTGGTACAATCGCCAAGCTAAACCCACAATACCCATGACTAAAATCAACCACACCGCCACCAATCGCCCGTTACTCAAAGGCAATTTTTTAAACTGTTGTTGCCGTTTTTTGGCGTTTAAATAGGACTTTCTGTCCCGGATACTGCCAGAGGGCGATCGAGTTTTTTTACCTCTAAATCTGGGTCTTTTTGTGTCAGTCATGAGCAGTATCTTTCAGTTATCAGTGAGCAGTAAGCAGTGAACAGTAAGCAGTAAGCAGTAAGCAGTAAACAGTAATCAGTAATCAGTAATCAGTAAAAAGACAGTAGGAAACTTCTATTTAATACTGCACACTTAAAAACTCACATCTGATAACTGTTAACTTACCCACTGATAACTGTTAACTGATAACTGTTAATAGGCACTTCTCGGTCGAGAATTGACGGTAGATTGGGGTTGAGAAGCGGTGGCCGGTTTCAGGTTCGGGGCAGATTTACGCTGTAAAAAGATAGTTTGGAAGGGTTGGGGATGAGTTAATCCAGTTTCGGGTTTTTCTGCTTGTTGAGCTAGTTGATGTTTAAGGGTTTCATTGGTGGACAAAAGATGGCGCTCGTGACGTTGCAGTGTTTCCAGTTTACCAAATTCTTTGTCCCAAACCTTGGGAATATATACCGTCCAAGCATATATTCCCAGAGTCGAACCCAACAGACAAAAAGTAATCACGGCCACTATTCTTTCTAGGAGGCAAAGGGAACGTAATTGACGCGAGGCTAATTGTTTTTGTGTCGGGGCCACGGGAACTCTCGCCACCGATTTAGTCGTCGGTTTGACGGTGGCAGTCGGGGAGGATTGAGTAACTGGTTTAGTAGTGGGGTTGGGGGAAGTTATCCGCGACTGGGGACGACGTTGACTCCCTTGGCTTTTTTGGCGAGGAACGGGAACGGGAACATAGGACTTATGGGCAGCAGACATGATTTTCTCTCAATATTTCTAGCTAGTTGTCGTTGTCAAAAATTAAGTTTCTAAAATTAGGAGTCGGTCATCAGTAGTCAGTAGGAAATATTTAATTGATAACTGTTGCCTTTTTTCCTTTTTCCTTTAAAATCACTGTTCTAGTTCTAGACGTAAACGATATAAAATAGTTTGCGGATGAACTTGAGCGAGAATTTGATTGATCACCGTACTCGGTCCGGATGCCCCCCAACTACAACCGCGTTCTAGATAGATTTTAGCGGCTTTCCCGATGATATAGGTTCCATAAGCGGCAATTGCTCCCTGTAGGAGAGCGGTGCTACCGTAGAGGGTTAAAGAGGTGGGATTTTCAAAAATACTCGCCGCTGCCGCTGCCGTTTTGCCCAAACCGATAATCACAGTGCTGAGGATTTCCCCCACCAGCAACCCCGCACTACTCAAAAGTAGAGTCCGCCAGAGTTGACCAGCTTGGTGACTGGTAATCGGCAAGCCGTACAAACGAGCTAAAGCCCGAACTAGAGTCAAATCGACGATTGAAGCCCCTAGTAGGTCTAAAATAGCGATCGGATTGGCCGCAATCGCTAAAGCCTTATATTTCGCGTATTGCCAGATAATTTCCTCCGCTTGACTGTCCCGCAGTTCTAGGGTTTTTCTAGCGATATTTTCCTCCGCTTCTTGACCTTGCACTAAAGCATTTAGGGACAGCAGCGATCGCCCTTCCCGATTTAAAATCGTTAAGAGTTTATCTTGCAGCTCCTCAATTTGGGGGGGAGGGGTTTCCCACTCAGTCACCACGCGCCCATCGGGGTATTCCACCCGGACGGGAATCGGTTGCGGTTCGGCGGCTACCATAACTATCTCATCGCTAGTTAACAAATCTTCTAACGTTTTTTCGTCCCGATTGGTTCCTAATCTCTGTAACTGCTGAAAAATCTGGCGGCGATCAGCTTCCGGATAGAGATCAATCTTATTAAACACCAAAATGAGCGGTTTTTTGGCCCGGCGCAATTCTGCCAAGGACTCGTATTCAGTCCGGGTAATATCCCCCGCGACGATAAATAAAATTAAATCGGCACTTTTAGCGACTTCTCTGGCCATATTCGCCCGCGCTTCCCCTTCAATCTCATCCAATCCGGGGGTATCGATTAATTCTATCTGGATTTTACCCGTGGCTGGTGTCCAACGCACCGCTCGCGGCCAGCGTGTCACCCCGTGCAGGGGTCCAGTTGTCAGGACTTTTTGACCGACTAAAGCGTTTACCACCGAGGATTTGCCGCGACTGACTAACCCGAAGGCTGCCACCCGAATCACCGTTTCATCCAGTTTATCCAAGGCCGATTTTAGGGACTGCAAATCCTGTTTAACGGCGGCCTGAAGTTGGGGATCGGGGGGATAATTCCAATGGCGGCGAAAACTGGCATACCAAGTTAAGGCCTGTTGTAAACTAGCTTTAGCCTGATTGTAATGAGTTTCCTCGAGCGATGGGGTCTTGGTCACGGTTGATTTTCTTTACTGTTTATTGATACTGCTGCCTTTATTGTAGAGTTTCGGGGCGGTAACTGAGACGCGCTTATTTGGGTTTAGGGGAAGACTTTTCAGTGATCAGCGAAAAGAAATTAGCGAAGTTTTCAACTAAAACCCTAACACCTAACATCCTACTCCGCCAATCCCAATTGCCCCAATAGCTGAAGGATAGTTTTTCCAGTGACCGGATCTCGCCAATCGGGGGCAATTTCTGCCAGGGGAAGCAGCACGAAGGCGCGTTCTCGGCAGCGGGGATGGGGTATCTGTAATTCGGGCGTTTCTAAGATCAGGTCATCATAAAATATTAAGTCTAAATCGAGGGTACGCGGTCCCCATCTTTCCCGTCGGACTCTCCCGAATAACTGCTCGATTTCTAATAATTTATGCAGTAAATCTAAGGGCGATAAATCCACTTGCACAATGGCGCAACCGTTGAGATAGTCAGGCTGAGGAGGACCCACGGCTGTGGTTTGATACCATTGGGAATGAGCTTCTAGTTTAATTCCTTTGACTCGCTCTAATTCCCCTAAAGCTTGCCCTAAAATTGTCCCTGAATCCCCTAAATTACCGCCCAAAGCGATCGCTGCTCGCTTCATCCCCATCCTTCCTCCACAATAATCTCGGCTAATTCCCCCGTCGCCCCCAAAGATTTACCTAAAGATATATTGACATTTGGATGCTTTTGTGATAGTTCAAAAACTTGGGCTTCGATCGCGGCGGTAATTCCACCAGCAAAGAGGAAATAGGGCAGTATAGCAATTGTTTGGCTACCTTGAGCGATTAAACTCTCGATTTGTTGGGATAAACTCGGTTCTATCGACCAATAAGCTGTAATTGCCCGAAAAAACGCCGCTAGACTTTCCACTTCCCGATTACCCCCGGGGCGACGACTACCGTGGGACAGTAAAATGCGGTCTTGGGGGCTTAAATCAGCAAATTGTCGCGATAACAGCGATTTTATGCCCTGATAACTGCCTAAATGGGGCTTTAACTCTAGCTCAATCGGCGATCGCACTTTGGCCACGGCCGCGGGAATATCTTCTTTAACGTGAACCCCCGACAGGAGAAACAGGGGGATAATCTGCAACCGGCTACATCCTTGGCTTTGTGCTTGTTGGGCAAAAGCTTCTATTTGTTGATGGAGAGGTGTTATCACTAATTCTAGGGCGGCAGTCCCTACTAATACCCGATTATCTGCTTCTAGAACCGCTAGAGATGGGCTAAACTCCGATTTACTCCCTAATCTTTCGGCGGGTTGACTAATTTTTTCTTGAACTAAGGCTGCTAATCGTGTCACCGCCATGGCTGGACGCGGATCGCGACTACCGTGGAAAACCAATAAGTAGGCTGAGGAGGTCTTCAAAGAAATCTTGCCAAAATAGTTTAGTTTTTAGCCTAATACATTTTCTCTCCCTTTAGGCATAAATGCCCCTGATATTCTCAATTTAGCTGGTAAGCGGGAAAACGTCCCCATTGGTGGGAAGTGCTACCATTTTACGCAATGTAAAGTGTGGGCAAATCAACCCACCGCCTTGAGTTAGCCTAGATGTTGAGGTATAATTGCTATTGACAGAAACTGCCAGAGGTATATTTGTATTATGCGGGTAATTAGCCGTCGAATACTTCGCGATTTCTGTATCACTAATGCTAATTCCTGCGAGTCTCTCTATGATTGGTATAGAGTCGCTAGTAAAGCAGCATGGCAAAATCTAATCGATGTGCAAGCCACTTATAAAAGTGCTGAATCTGTTGGTAACTTCACTGTTTTTAATATTAAAGGAAATCACTATCGTCTAATTGTAGATCTAGTTTATAGCCGACAGACTATCTATATTAAATATATTCTTACCCACGCCGAGTACGATAAAGGAAATTGGAAATATGATGCTTACTTTTAATTCTAAAACCTATGGAGAATTACTCGCTCACTATCAACCAAAAGCAATCACCACAGAGGTGGAAAACGAGCGAGTGATCGCAATTGCTCAAGAGTTGGAACATCGCTCGGAACTTAGTTTAGAGGAGGAAGCTTTACTGGAGTTATTGATTAGTTTGATCGAAAGGTTCGAGGCAGATAATTATCCAATTCCTGACAGAAATCCTTTAGCAACCTTACAGCATCTTATAGAAGCTAACGAGATAGAATATCCAGAGCTAATTACTATTTTGGGTTCCCCTGATGCGGTGGAGCAAATAATTAATGGACAACGCAGTATCAATCAGTCAGAAGCTAGGTCTTTGGGGTCATATTTTCGGGTTGATGCCAGTTTATTTACTTAATAAGTACCTAAGCAAAATTAATTACACATCTCAAGGGAAATTGATTTGGCACGACTACTTAACGAATTATTGCGATCGCTTGCCATTGACTAATTTTCAGCGATAATCTAAAGTCAGAGTCCATCGGGAGATAAGATCATGAACTTTCGTCTAGTTCTATTTTCAGGCCTAGTGACGGCTTTAGTCGGGGCAGGTATCGGTTATGGCATTAGCCGCATTGAACGCAATCCCAGCCAAGTCAACTATAAAAATCCCTATAGCTATCAAATCATCTATGGACGTTATTTTGCCGGTGCCGGGGCAACCCTGGGCTTCTGTGTGGGCGCGGGTTTGCAAATGGTCAAAGAACTCAAAGAAGCCAGAGATAGAGAAATGGGCATCCTAGATGATGGGTCAAAATTCTAGTCTTTTGGGGCTAATTCCTCAAGAATGATGAATTGAACGTGATTAATCGCTAAATCGCCGATGGGAACTTGGGTTTTTAACACCGGTTGTCCTTCACTTAGCATTCGTTCAAAGGGGATATCTTTGGCAATTTCCGTGTGATACCAAGCTAAACCCATAAAGAAACGATTGGGATAGGGACCACCTTCAAAGATATCATCGGGATTGGACTCCATGGGAACCCAACCGATAGAGGGGAGATAAAATTCCATCCAGACGTGATTGTAATCTGGTTCGAGGGGTAAATTACGTTCGAGGGGATGGGGTGGGCATTTATAACGTCCTACCGTACGACAGGCAATACCATTGAGACGACACAAAGCCAATAATAAACCCACATATTCGCCACAGGAACCCACTCCGCGCCGCAGGGCAATATCGGGGGTGTCGATGTTGGGTTTGATGCCGTAGGAAAGCTGATCATAGACGTAGTTACGAATACTATAAACTTTTCTGAGTATATTGGTTTCCCGACCGATCGCTTCTTGGGCAGCATTGAGGATAATTTCTGTATTCATAGCCAGATCATCATTATCGATCAAATAGCGATCGGGAAAATCGGCGGGTAAGGGGGGTAAATCTTCGCAATCTTTGGGAGTAATTTGGTATTTAATTCCCCACACTTCTAAGACCACTTTCCAACCAAAAATATGACGTTGTTTGGCGGTTATTTGCTTGAACTTAAATACTGCCACCCGCTGCCCGTCTTGAATTTCTTCAATAAAAGGCAATCCCACCGCTTCGACGCTGCGAATTTTTTGCCGCGGTGTTTCTAGGGGTAAAGCGATGCGCCATTCCACATCTTTTAGTTCGATATTATAGAGAGGTTCCAATTCCTCGACGTAGGATAATTCAATCAGATAACCGTTAGAAAGGGTGTATTTTTTAGCGGGATCGTAGTGAAAATATAGAGGATGGACAAAAGTACGCAGACGATAACTAAGTTCGTAAACCTGTTCGGAATTGGGATTATCGCGGATAAAGGGTTCTTGGAAAGCATAGGCCACATATAAGATATCCTTGCCACTGTTCGCATCGCGATAAAATGCTAATCCCGTCGGCGATTCAAAAGGAGTTATCATGCTAAAAAGCTGTTCTCCCGTGGCGCGATCAAGACAGTAAACCGTTTGTTCTAGGGTATCCGTTAACCAAAGTTCTTCCCCGCGAATGGTGATATTTTCGATGCCGATACCCGGCGCGTACAAACGAGTAATTTCCTGTCCCGATTGGCGATCAAATATAAAGATTTGTCCAGAACGTTGACAAGTGACATAAATTGTGTTACCAGTTACGGCGACTCCGTTAGCGGTGTAGGGAAGACGGGTAAAAAATTTCGGGGTAAAATCTTCGAGAGTGCAGCAGTAGAGATTTTCGCGGGTAGTAAACCAGAGGTTATTTTGATCATCGATTGCCAATCCCGTCGTCCCGACGAATTCTTGCCAGCGATGGGAATTAAGTACGGTTGTATGACCAGTATCGAGGGCAATTTGGTATAAATAGCCGTTTTTTGCGTCGATAGCGATTAATTTGTCATCTTGAAATACAATTCCGTGCAGGGCCGTGGCGCTAATCGGACGAATCGTTTGACGATGGGAGGGAAGACTGGCAGGATCGAAAATCATAGGAGGAAGCGAAAAGGGAGAGCGTTTTTAAGTGAATAAAATAGCAATTCTTCCCACGATAGCAAATTTTATCGCCCTTGAATGCTCGTAATGAACTCCAATTCCGAAAAAAATGTCAAGAATTGTCACCTATAGTCCCTCTCATACCCTTGTACCTACCTACGAGTGTTTCAATCGTTGCAGTTATTGTAATTTTCGCAGGGATTTAGGCACTGATGGCTGGTTAAGTCTAGACAAGGCCAAAGAGATTTTAGCTGCTTTGCAGGGTTCGGAAATTACGGAAATTTTAATTCTTAGCGGGGAAGTTCATCCTTTAGCAGCCAATCGAGAGTTATGGTTTCGCCATATTTATAATTTAGGAGAATTGGCTTTAAATATGGGTTTTTATACCCATACCAATGCGGGGATTTTAACTTTTGCCGAGATGGAAAAACTGAAAAATGTCAATCTATCTATGGGCATAATGTTAGAACAAATGACGGTGACTTTATTAAATACTGTCCATCGTCATGCCCCCAGTAAAGTGCCATCCCTGCGCTTAGAGCAGTTACAATGGGCGGGAGAATTAGGAATTCCTTTTACCACGGGGTTATTATTAGGAATTGGTGAAACAGAATGCGATCGCTTAGTAACCTTAGAAACTATTGCCACTATTCATCAACGTTGGGGACATATTCAAGAAGTGATCCTACAACCCTATAATCCGGGCAAAAGGGAACGGTGGCAAAATAATCCTTTTGATCTGCAAAAATTACCCGATCTGGTTAGGCAAGCCAGGGAAATTTTGCCCCCAGATATTGTCATTCAAATCCCCCCGAATTTAGTACCCGATCCTCTTTTTCTCTTGGATTGTTTAGCGGCAGGAGCGCGGGATTTAGGCGGTATTGGCATTATCGATGAAGTTAATCCCGATTACCTCCATTTACACCCCGATAAATTAAAGGAATTTTTAGCAGTTTATGGCTGGGAATTAAAGGCGCGACTACCGGTTTATCAGTAATCAGTAATCAGTAAACAGTAATCAGTAATCAGTAATCAGTAATCAGTAATCAGTAAACAGTAAACAGTAATCAGTGATCAGTAAACAGTAAACAGTAAACAGTAAACAGTAATCAGTAATCAGTAATCAGTAATCAGCTTCTGAAGGCAAGAGGCAACAGGCAAGAGGCAAAAGGGGTAATAAATAATCAGTCTTTAATAACCAGATTTAGTATAATTTAAGAGTTACTGATAATTGCCGATTGTCGGTATTTCTGCAAATGTGAGATATAGCCAATGAAAGCTAACAGCTGATGGTTGAGTGCTTCCTTTTTCCTTGTTGACTATAAACCTCTTGCATAATTAATTTTTGAGGGTTCAAAAACGGCAAAAATAAGGATTAAATTGCATAAAATATGTAAATAGGGTCTGCTGAATAAATCTAAAAACCTTGTTGGATAATATCTTTAGGCTTTTTTGAAATCAAAAAGTGCCAGCGATTGGGGTGATTGGGAGGAAAATTAGGTAATTGACTCCACCACCGAAAAACTTTTTCAGCAGACCCTAAATAGACCATTTAATTGATTATTATTCATTCTTAATTCTCCCGACGACCGGCTCCTAACCCTAACAACAATTTTTGATTTTTACCAGAGGTCTTATGATTCCCTCAAACGAGCGCTACTGGCTCAAAAATGCTCATATTCCCGTTTCCATCCTAGAAAATGAGAGTTTTTCTCCCCAAACCGCCGAGGGATTAACCTTAGTTAATCTGGAAATTAATGACGGTTACATTAATCGCATCACCTCCACAATCCCCCCCGAAGACAATATTCCCGTTATTGACCTCAAAAAAAAGATTATTTTTCCTTGCTTTGTCGATATGCACACCCATCTCGATAAAGGTCATAGTTGGCATCGTTGTCCTAACCATGATGGCACTTTTGACAGCGCCTTAAAAATAGCCCTAGAGGATTCTCGACGGGAGTGGCGCTTAGAGGATGTGTATCGTCGCATGGAATTCGGCGTTAAATGCAGTTATGCCCACGGAACCGCCGCTATTCGCACTCATATCGACTCTTTTGGTCAACAGGCACAGATTAGCTTAACCGCTTTGGGAGAATTGCAACGACAATGGGCCGGTAAAATCACCCTGCAAGCGGTTTCTCTAGTTTCCCTTGACTACTATCAAACCTCCGAGGGAGCGGCCTTAGCCGATAAAATTGCCGAATTTGGGGGCATATTAGGGGGAGTAGCCTACACAAATCCAGATTTACAGGCACAAATTGATATTACCTTCAAATTAGCCCAAGAAAGGGGTTTAAATCTCGATTTTCATCTGGATGAAAACGGCGACCCCGATTCTACCTGTTTAGCAGCGATCGCGCGTACTGCCATCAAAGAGCAATTTTCTGGACAAATCATCTGTGGTCACTGTTGCAGTTTAGCGGTACAATCCCCTGAAATAATCCAAGAAACCCTAAATTTAGTCAAAAATGCGGGCATTGCTATCGTTAGCTTGCCGATGTGCAATCTCTACCTACAGGATCGTCAAGAGGAAAAAACCCCCTTTTGGCGCGGGACAACTAAGGTAAAAGAGATGAAAAAAGCGGGAATTCCAGTTGCTTTTGCCAGCGATAACTGTCGCGATCCCTTTTATGGTTTTGGGGATCACGATGGTTTAGAAGTCTTTACCCAAGCGGTGCGGATTGCCCATCTCGATGCACCCTACGCTGACTGGGTAAATAGTGTCACCCTCACACCAGCAAATCTGCTCGGATTGCCCCATTTAGGGCGCATTAAGACGGGTCTAGAGGCAAATTTGTTAATTTTCAAGGCTCGCTACTTTAGCGAGCTATTATCGCGACCACAGTGGGATCGCCTCGTGATTCGGCGCGGGTTGAGCATCGATACTACTCTCCCCGATTACCAAGAGTTAGATGATTTAGTTCTGGGAATTGATGAACTCCTGTAGGGGTTTGACAAAAACCACCGATTCTAGGTTGATAGCACCGTAAATATGGGGAAAGGTCTCTTTTTCTAGCTCTAAAGTGGCATTTTCTGGGTTAGGATGTTCGGGCTGCTCCCATTTGACCGGGGACTGCAATTGTTCGAGAGAAATGGCTAAAACCAGCAAATCTGGCTGATTTTGATAAAAAGCGGCCACAACTTTCGGAATTTGTTCTAAGGTGGAGCAATGGATAAATCCCTCATTTTTTAGGGAATAAGCCCGATATTCCCCCATTTCACGAGCTATTTGCCAACCTCTTTCTGTAGTGATGTGATAGATCATCGGTTCGCCTCCTACTGTCACTTTATCCCTAATTTTAGGATATAGCCTGAAGCTGTCAGCAGCCCTCAATTCTCTTAAACTAGGAGTCAGGGAATCAAAGACAAGAAATTTGTCCGACCACTGACCAGAAAAAAATGGCCGATAATGGCCTCAAAATCTCTTTATAGTCTCCTTTTACCTGATATTAACCATCTACCCTTAAAATGAGCTTACCGACCCAGTAACTGCAAAAATCTATGCTAGATAAAATATTTACTCCCAATCCCTACGCTGAACAACCTGCTCCTCTGCGTCCTCGCAAGGGAGTAATTATCGGTGTTGGTCAGGTGGGGATGGCCTGCGCTTACTCGATGTTAATTCAAGACTGTTTTGATGAATTAATTCTGCAAGATATCGCCACGGATAAAGTCGAAGGGGAAGTGATGGATTTAAGGCACGGAATGCCTTTTATTGAACCCACAGACTTGAAAATGGGAACCGTGGCCGATGTGGGACAAAATGCCGATGTGGTGATTATTACTGCCGGGGCTGCCCAAAAAGAGGGAGAAACCAGATTACATCTCCTTGAGCGAAATGTGGCGATTTTTCGCCGTATTCTTGAGGATGTGGCTGTTTACTGCCCCAGTGCTTTAATTTTGGTGGTGAGTAATCCCGTTGATATCATGACCTATGTTACCTTGAAAATCACCAATTTTCCGCCTTCTAGGGTGATTGGTTCGGGTACGGTGCTAGATTCTGGCCGTTTACGCTCTCTTTTATCCACCCAACTCCATGTAGATGCGCGTAACGTCCACGCTTATATTATCGGTGAACACGGGGATAGTGAGCTTGCGGTCTGGAGTTCGGCTAATATCGGAGGAGCAAGGTTATTAGAAGGAGATTGGCAGGATTTAAGCGCGGCCAACCAAGAAAGCTTAACAGAAATTTTTCTTCAGGTTAAAAACGCCGCCTATGAAATTATCAAACGCAAGGGTTATACTAGCTATGCGATCGGTTTAGCTACCACGGATATCGTTAAAGCGATTTTACGTTCCCAAGAAAGAATTCTGACTATTAGCACTCTCCTCGATGGTCAATATGGTCTCAAAGATGTGTGTTTAAGTATTCCCTGCGTGGTTAACGAGAAAGGAGTGATTAAAACTCTTAATTTACCCCTTAGTCCCAGAGAAACGGAACAGTTACACAATTCTGCCAAAATTATGCGCGATTTAATCGATCAGCTTAAAATTTAAGTTAGGGTTGGCTGAATAAATCTAAAAACATTGTTGGGTAAGATTTTTAGATTTTTCTGCCCTCAAAAAGTGCCGAATATAAGAGCGATCGGGGGGAAATTTTAAGCACTTTTTCCCCGAAAATTAGGTAATTGACCAGGTGAAAATCGGTAAAACCCTACACCCCACACCCTGTCCCCACGAAAAACTTTTTCAGCCAACCCTAATTAGCGATAAAATGGCTGTAATCTTCAAATTTGACCTGTTATATGACTAATCGCTTAGAAGTTGAGTCGGCTATTAAGCAACTGCCAGAGAGTGAAGTCCGCGCTCTGGCAAACTGGCTTCAAGACTATCTTGATGAGATGTGGGATAGACAAATTGAAATGGATGAACCGATAGATATTGAAGTAGTTAGAACTGAAGCACTAAGAAAGCTGGGTAGAAATATAGTTAATTTTTCAAAGATTGAAGGTGTTTTAAAGTATCTACTTTCAGTGACTCAGATCGACGGATTATCAACATCAACTCGTAACCGGTTCGTTGACAATTATGAGAGATTTCGTCAGCACACATTAGGTAGACTAGTTCGGAACTTACATGACACTGTGCTAGTTGATGATAGTCAGTCTAAACCTCAACTATTTAAGTTTACCTGTAGTGACTCAGATTTCTTAAATGCTCAGAAACAGGCTCTCTCAGACATTGTGCTGGAACGAAACAAGCTGATTCATGAATATTTAGCGCCACTCGATACTAGCTCTATAGAAGACTATTACAAGTTAATCAGTCTTTTAGATGAACAAAACCCTCGATTATTAGCTCATCTTGAAGAGCTTGGGTGGATGCTAACCTCATTTATAGAGGGACTAAAAGACCTTCAATCATTCATTAAATCACCAGACTTTTACCAGTTTATACACTCTAGCCAATCCGATGCCTAACAAGTGCGTGTACAGGGAACGGCGGCATACACTATCGGTTATGATGCCAACATTATTGCCGTCCGGTGACGCGCCAGCCGTTAGACAGAAAGCACAGAAATGTTCAATCTAATCTTTATGGTTCTTCGGTTTGTGTCAGTGCGATGCCGAAGGCACTGCGTAGCAGCACGCCGCTCTGGTAGGGTGTGTTAATGAAATGTAACGCACCTCTTTTTTCTCTAGTCAAACTATTAGAGCCAGTCTTAGGTTAAGTTGCCGAAAAAACATCTAGCCTAGGATTCCTCTAGCGACTAGATGCCATGATCAAGTCATGTCTGTCCCTGACTAAAATAGAATTAGCGATTTCCCTAAGAGACCTAATTCCATGACGATTATCACTCTTTCACGTTATGTCACCAGAAACAATGAGATTTTAGGTGGAGAGCCAATTATTGAAGGCACTCGCACATCTATTCGCGCAATCGTAGGTCTGTGGCGATTAGGTGTGATGCCAGAGGAAATTCCAACTCATTTACCTCATTTGACCTTAGCACAAGTGTTCGATGCCTTGAGTTTTTATTTGGATCATCAAGCAGAAATTAACGAGTACATTGAACGTAACCAAGTCCCCGATGAGTTGGTGCATCCTTCTGTAAAGACAGCTTTGGGTAAGCTATGAGCATATTTGCTTCGCTTTACATGGACGAAGATATGTCGGCGTTAGTTGCAAGACTTCTGCGTTCTCGTGGTTTAGATGTCACCACTGTTCCTGAGCAGTCAACTTTAGGCAAAACTGACAGCGAACAATTAGAATTTGCAGCTTCTTTAGGTAGATGTCTTGTCACCCACAACCGAGTTGATTTTGAACGATTGCATCTTCAATTCATAGAGGAAGGCAGAGAACATTGTGGAATTATTGTTGTCCCTCAGAAAACTGCCTACGAGGTCGTGCAACGGGTTAGTGTTTTAGTCAACACGTTGACTGTTGATAGTATTAATAATCAGTTACTATACGCATGATTTCTCCGCAAATTTACACTCTAAGCACAAGCCAGCTAAGACGATGAAGCGGCGATGTTCTAGTTCATTCATCACCGCTGACCATTGCTGTTAGACAGAAATCACAGAAATGTTCAATCTAATCTTTATAGTTCTTCGGTTTGTGTTAGGCCATGGACGGGTTATAAAGGGCGATTTTTGTCAATTGTTTTCGATAACGTTTTTAAAACCCGACACCCGACACCCTGTCCCCAGGAAAAACTTTTTTAGCAGACCCTAGCCATTATACCGATAGGACGGGTTGGCCGGTAGAAATGGCCTTTTCGACGATATCGGCGGCCATTTTCACTCCTCCTGTCTTCTGCAGCGCTTTTTGCATTCTCAGGGCATTTTCTCGGTAACTGGGGAAGGATAACACCTTTTCAATCGCCTTTCGTAAACGGGGAACTTCTAGACGGGAAATCGGAATCACTTCCCCTGTCCCCGACCATTTTATTCGAGCAGATACCCCCGGTTGGTCGTTAGCGATGGGAATGGCCACCATAGGTACAGCTTGGGCAAGGGATTCTAGGGTAGTATTTAAGCCTGCGGGGGTGATGGTAAGAGAGGCTCTGGTTAAAAGCTCTAATTGGGGAGCGTAGGGAACAACTAGGGCGTTTTTGGTCGTTATTTGAATGTTAGAGTCGGCATTGCCCAAGGATAAAACCAATTGTACCGGCAAATCGGCACAGGCTTCGGCGATCGCATTAAAGGTCGATTGTAGGCGAGTTTGAATTGTCCCGAGGGAAGCATAAATCAAGGGTTGTCCGGTTAATTTTTCGTAGGGAAAAGGAATCGTTTTTCTGGTGGAGGAATCGTGAAAGGGACCGGTAAAGTGAAAGTGAGCGGGTAAATTTTGCCGAGGAAACTCGAATTCGGCGGGTTGTTGGCTAATTTGGGCAAGGGGGGAATAGCGTTGATTGATGTTTTGATAGGGAATTAACCCCCATTCTTGACGTTGCTGGTTGATTAACTCATTCAGAGGACGAGTCAGGGAGTCAAGGAGTTTATAGCCAAGTTTATTGCGAATAACCCCGATAAATGAGGGATTATAGTCCCAAGTGGTCATAAAGGGCGGAATAAGCGGGTCACGATTTAAAACCAATGCCGAACAAAAACTGATAAAGGGAATAGCTAATTTTTCTGCGATTGTACCCCCTGAGGCGGAGACTTGATCGACAATTAGGGCATCAATTCCCAAGCGACGCATCTCTTGAGGGATAGTTTCAAAGAGGGTCGCTGTAGAATCAGTTACTAATTCTACCGTGCGTCGGACGGCGGCTGTTCCCCGTAATTGACCAATTTCGGCTAAACTTTTGGCTGATGTGCCTTTCGGATATTTGTTGGGTGCAATTGCCTGAAAATCTAACCCGGCTGCTTGCACCATTTCTTCGGCATCAAGAGTTAAAAAACAGGTAACTTTATGACCGCGTTTTTGTAATTCTTTTCCTAAAGGTAGGAGAGAATAAATATGTCCAGAGGTTGTAGGACAGAGTAAACCAAAATGAGTCATTAAACACCTCCACAGGTTTTCTTTAATTCTTCTAGATTCCAGAATGCACCCCCCAAGGCGGAGAATTGTATTCCTTCAAAGCAGTTACGCACAGCCCCCAAAGCGGGGGGATTAACTAGATAAATAAACGGGACGTATTCCTGTTGAAGTTGTTGAATTTCATTATAGATAACTTTGCGCTTCTCAAAGTCTAATTCTTGGGAACCTTTGACGTATAAATCGGCGATTTTTTTCTCCCAATCCGCCGCTTGCCAGCCTTGAATTGGAGGGCTGCCGGGTTGAGGTTGTTGGTTAAAAGCGTGGAGATTTCCATCTACATACCAAATATTAGGCGCGTGGGGTTCATTATCACCAGTAAAACCTAAAATATGTGCTTCCCAATCTAGACTATTCCTCAGTTTATCAACTAAATTGCTAAAAGCGATCGCTTGAAAATCTACCTGAATTCCTATTGCGGCTAAATCATTTTTAATTTGCGCCCCAATAGCTTCCCTGATTTTATTTCCTGCGTTGGTAATCAGGTTAAATCTAACGGGATTATTATCGATATCGACTAGCAGATTATCACTATTATACTTAAATCCGGCCTCTAATAATAATTCTTTGGCTTTTTCGGGATTATAATCGTAACCTTTCAGGGTTTTATCGTAAAAAGGCGATTGGATAGAAATAAAAGAATTTTGTTCTTGTCCCAATCCTCGATAGATATCATCAATCATTCTTTGACGATTAATGCCGTAGGCAATAGCTTGGCGGAAATTTAAGTTATTAAACCAACGGGATTTAATCGGAGCTACTAGGGGTTTTCCGTCGCGTTTTCCTTGGTTGAGATTAAAACCGATAAATTGGGTTCCGTAGGCAGGTCCCCCATTAAAAATCGTGAAATTTCCTCTTTCTTCTTCGGTTTTTAAGAGGGAGAAAAATTCAGGAGTTACCCCAATAGAATCTAAACTTCCCGAACGAAATTGCAGTAAAGTTGTATCCTGAGATTCAACAATTGCCCAAATTACCGAAGTTATATGAGGTAATTGTTGTCCCTGGGCATCTTTTTTCCAATAGTAAGGGTTATTCTCAAAAATAATCCTTTGTCCCGTGATATATTCTTTTAGTTTATAAGCACCATTAAAAACAATTTTATCGGGAGGAGTATCTAACCCCCAAGTGGAGAGAAATTCTAACCTACCATCGGGGCTTTTTTTCTGAATAGTTTTTTCTAAAGCGTGTTTAGGTAAAATCGGTGAACTGACAGCATCTAAAAAAGGGGCAAAAGGTTCGGGGAGTTTAAATTCGATTCTGCGATTATCTAGTTTAGTGATAACGGGGAATTCTTTTTTTAATCCTATGCTTAAACTATCGCGGTAGTTGTTAGGAATATCAGGATTTAGATATAATTCTTTATAGGTAAAAACCACGTCATCAACGGTTAAGGGTTGACCATCCGACCATTTAAAACCCTCTCTGATAGTAAAAATAATGCTCAAATTATCATCAGAAATTGTCCAAGATTCTGCCAAAACAGGTTCTTTTTTGCCAGTAATGGGATTTTCTGTTAATAGTCCTTCGTAGGTTAACCCAAAAATATTCGGGGATTCGGCCGATAAAACAGCATTAAAGGTTTTTGGGTCACTTAATACCGATATTACCACTTGATTGCGTCTAACTTGATTACCACAAGCAGTTAGGGAAATCAGCAATAAACAAGAAATTAAAAATACCGTTAATCTCCGCCAAAATTTCACCATAATCTTTAATATTTTTCTGTCTGACTACCTAGAAGTAAAGACCTTGCCTTGCTATATACACCGAAACTGACCAAGCTGAAAGCCGCTGGACTGTTTCCTTGTCCCATCAATATAACAGGAAATGAGACAAAAAATCTCGCCTAGGAAAGATTGACAAAGGCGAGAAACCGTGTTTCCATCAAGAATATGAGATAAAATCTAAGAACGTTGTTCGATCGGTGTATAGGGGACTTCGTGTTCTCCAGTGTAGATTTGGGTAGGACGGAAAATGCGATTAGCATTTAATTGTTCTTTCCAGTGGGCCAACCAACCGGCCACCCGGGAGATGGCAAAAATCGGGGTAAATAAATCACTGGGGATGCCTAATTTCCGATAGACCAATCCCGAATAGAAATCCACATTAGCATAGATGCCTTTTTCGCCGTAGATATCCACCACTGCTTGTTCTAATTCTAGGGCGATATCGTAGTATTCATCGGAACCTAATTCCGCGAATAATTGTTCGGCAAGGTTTTGTAAAATCGTCGCCCGGGGATCCTTAACTTTATATACCCGGTGTCCAAAACCCATAACTTTTTGTTTATTGGCGATACATTTTTCCACATAGGGACGAACATTAGCCACCGAACCGATTTCCTCTAACATTAACAATACTTCCTCGTTTGCCCCACCATGGAGGGGGCCGGCAAGAGTTCCCACTGCTGAAGCGATGACACCGTAGGGGTCGGTTAAAGTGGAAGCCGTCACCATGGCCGAAAAAGTCGAGGCATTTATGGTATGTTCGGCGTGGAGAGTCAAACAGACATCGAAAACCTTCGCCGCTAAATCCGTCGGTCGTTTTTCCGTCAACATATAGAGGAAATTGGCCGCATAATCAAGGCTATCATTGGGCTGAATGGGATGATTACCTTTGCGAATCAATTGGAACGCCGCCACCATGGTGGGGATTTTCGCTAATAGCCGCACTACTGCCTGACGGATATAGTCGGGATTATCCAAAGCCCGACGGGCATAGTATAACCCTAAAGCCGCCGCCGAAGTTTGTAGCGCATCCATGGGATGGCCTTTTTCGGGGAAGCATTTCATCATGTCTTCGATACGGTACTTGATGCGTCGATGATAACGGATTTCATCGGCAAATTCTTCCAGTTCCGCCCCCGTGGGCAGAACACCCCAGATAAGGAGATAGGCGGTTTCGAGGAAGGTACTTTTTTCGGCGAGTTCCTCAATCCGAATGCCCCGATACTCTAAGATTCCCTTTTGCCCATCCACAAAGCTGATACTCGATTGGGCGGCGGGAATTCCTTCTAAACCTGGCCGATATTCACAAACTGTCATAGTTCTACCTTTCCGTGGCGAAGATTAAGCCCTAACGCTAACTTACTTGATCTTTCCACCTTTACCGAAATTTTATAGAAATTCTTCGGTTCTGCCTCTCCCGTTCAGGATTGGGGAGAAGTGGACGGAAATTACCCCTATTTAGCGATTGCTTCGTCGATTTAGTCAACCCTGCCCTAGCGCATTTTTTCTGGGCTTACTGTTGCGACTCTAGCTAGAGGACTTGATATTTATCTACTTTTATTGTACCGAGACTATCTCGATCGATTGAGCCGAGCGATAATTTTTTTTAAGTTTCTTCGGGATTAATATTTAACTCCCGCAGTTTTGCCGCCAATCGTTCGGCCCGTTGTCGTTCCGCTTCGGCCCGTTGCCGTTCCGCTTCGGCCTGTTGTCGTTCCGTTTCGGCCCGTTGTCGTTCCGTTTCGGCCCGTTGTCGTTCCGTTTCGGCCCGTTGTCGTTCCGTTTCGGCCCGTTGTCGTTCTTGGTTGTAACTGGTGAAAGGTTGACCATCGGGATAATACAACAGTAACTCTGGTTGGGCTAATTGAAAACGAATGCCCAAGCGAGGACTTACCCAATTATCGAGATTT
>VYMD01000052.1_pt1 | contig 39790 bp, 28 predicted proteins | sample 5115311 | NCBI WGS metagenome assembly VYMD01 (sample SAMN12291779, study PRJNA351875) | freshwater metagenome | isolation source: freshwater lake | place: USA: Michigan, Wintergreen Lake | collected 2013-08-08
GGATTTCCCTCAACACTTTCACACAGTGGGGGTTTGGCGGTGGGGAGAGCCCACGTGGACGGCGCCTGACTTATCCACCTTGCCTTGACAATGCTGTTTTTCAGGCGTACCAGATAATACGCTGAGGTTCACCCCAAAAACTTCGGGGCGGCCGTTTCCAGCCGCCCCGAAGACCAACTCCGCAACCTGCGGCAACCGCCCCCAAACGGGGGTTAGGCTGCCGTAGAGGGCTCGACCACCGCCGTGCTGGGGCGGGGCTTTAGCAGGCCGAGTAGCTCAAGGCCCCTGCGCAGGGTGCTCAGCAGCCACTCGACGATCTGATACATCACCGGCACCAAGAAGAGCGACAGGAACATCGAGCTCGTCAGGCCACCCACCAGGGCCCAGCCCAAGCCGTTCTTCCACTCAGAGCCTGCACCCTGGGCGATGGCAATGGGCAGCATGCCAAAGACCATGGCAAACGTGGTCATGAGGATGGGGCGAAGGCGCTCGCGGCCGGCCTCGACCAGGGCCTCTTTGACCTCCATGCCTCGCGCTCGCAGGTGGTTGGCGAAGTCCACGATCAGGATGGCGTTCTTGCCCACTAGACCCACGAGCATAATCATGCCTAGGATGGTGAAGATGTCGATGGTCTTCATGGCAAGGGCCACGCCAAAGAGCGCACCCACAATGGCCACCGGGATGGAGAAGAGCACGACAAAGGGATAGACGAAGTTGTCGTAGAGCGCCACCATGATCAGATACATGAACAGGATGGCGGCGAGGAAGGCGAGGCCAAGGCTCGAGTTCGAGTCCTGCGAGTCTTTGATGGCGCCGTAGAAGTTGTAGCCCACGCCCGCTGGCCACTGTTCCTTCATTCGGTCGAGCGAGGCAATGAGCGGCGCCGAGATGTCGCCCAGGGCCGCGCCCCCGCTCACCTGGCCGAATATCTTGACCGAGGTGTTGCGGTTGTAGCGCTCGAGCAGGGTCGGGCCGAGGGTCTGGCTGACGGTAGCGAACTGCTTGAGCTCGACCGGGCCACGGGTGACGGGGCTGATAAAGGTGAGGTTTTCGATATCGGCCACCGAGGTGCGGTCGAAGTTGTCGAGTTGCACACGAATGGTGTAGTCGGTGGTGCGGTCGCGGTACTTCGAGTCGTCGTTGCCGGTGAGGGCGGTGCGCAGGGCCAGACCAACCTCGGCGGTGGAGATGCCGAAGTAGGCAAGCTTGTCGCGGTCGATGTCGATCTGCGCTTCAGGCTTAGCAGCCACAGACGACAGGCGCACGTCGGTGGCACCGGGGATGGTGCGCAGGGTATCGAGGGCCTGCTGTGCCGCGCGCAGCACCGAGTCGCGATCAGGGCCCGACACGATCAGCTGAATGGGGCTATCGTCGGCCGTGCCGAATATGCCGATGGGGCTGGCGCGCACAGTCAGACCTGGGATGGCCTTGGTGTAAGCCTTGATGTCTTGAATGACCTGATTGGTCGAGCGTATGCGTTGGTCTTTGGGCACGAGGGTGACCGAGATGTCGGCTAGGTTGGCAGCGGTGGTCTTGAAGAAGCCCTCTGTGCCGAAGCCGACGTTGGTGAACACCTTCTGCACCTCGGGCACCTCGGTGAGCAGGTATTGCTCGATCTGCTGCGTGACACGGTTGGTCTGCTGCACGGTGTAGCCCTGGGGCATCTCAACCCCCACGGTGAACTCGCCGCGGTCGGTGGGCGTGATGAAGTCGCCACGCAGCACACCGAGCATCCCGAGGCCTGCCGTAGAGGCCATGAGCAGCGCGAGCGAAAGCATCACCACAGCTAGGCGACCATACCAGTGGCTGACAACCCAGGTTAGGCTGTTGCCATACTCGTTGACCAGGCGCTGGAACCAGCCCTCGAAGCCAAGGATAAAGCGGCCGCCCAAGGTGTTGGGATTGGGGTTGCCCAGTTTCGCGAAGCGCGAGGCCAGCATCGGCGTAATGGTGAATGACACGAACAGCGACATGAGCGTGCTGACCACGACCACCATGGCGAACTGGGACATGATGTTGCCGATGATGCCGCCGACGAAGGCTAGGGGCAGAAACACCACGACGTCAACCAGGGTGATGGAGAGGGCGGTGAAGCCGATCTCGTTGCGGCCGTCGAGGGCGGCCTCGCGCCGGTCTTTGCCCATCTCCATGTGGCGATAGATGTTCTCGAGCACGACGATCGAGTCATCGACCAGAATGCCGATGGTGAGCGATAGGCCCAGCATCGTCATCAGGTTCAGCGAATAGTCGAGGATGTACATACCCAAGAAGGTGCCCACGATCGACGCCGGGATGGCGATCATGACGATCAGCGAGTTGCGCAGCGAGTGCAGGAACAGCAGCATGACCAGCGCTACGAGCAGGACGGCTATGAACAGGTCGTGCGTGACCGCATCGGCGGCCTCGATGGTGAAGGTGGAGGTGTCTTGGGCGATGTCGAAGTGGACGCCGTAAGTTTTGTACTCCGTCTCAATGGTTTTGAGCTGGGCACGTACGGTGCGCGACATCTCGACGGCGTTGGCGTCATTCTGCTTGACGACTAGAATACCGATGGAGTTTTTACCGTTGAGGCGGTTGAGGTTGTCGATCTCGCGGGTGCCATCGAAGATCTCGGCCACCTCTTTGAGCTTAATCTCGCCGCCCTGGGGCGAGCGTGCGACGACCAACTCGCGCAGCTGATCGAGCGAGGCAAACTTGCCCGCCACGCGCACGACGAGTTGAGAGGCGTCGTCTTTGACCCGGCCGGCGGGGAAGTCAACGTTGAAGCTGTTGACAGCCATGGACAACTGGCCGAGGCTGACGCCGTAGGTGCGCAGCTTGTCTTTGTCCACGTTCACGAGAATTTCGCGCTGCTCTCCGCCGATGATCTGCACCTGACCCACGCCCTCGAGCTTGGTCAGGTTGGGGATGATCTGGTCTTTGACGAGTTGGTAGAACTCGCGGCTGGGCATCTCAGCCGTGGCGGCAACCCGGAGCACGGGGATCTCGTCGAGCGCGATTTTGTTCACCACGGGCTGCTTGACTTCGTCGGGTAGCTCGGGCGTAACGAGGTTGATTTTGCGCTGGGCATCGGCCACGGCGTCGTCTACGTTCACCGTCATCTCAAAGTCGACGATGATGACCGAGAAGCCCTCGAAGGAGTTGGCTTGGATTGTCTTCACCTTTTCGAGGGTCGAGAGGGCGTCTTCGAGCTTCTTGGTGACGTTGTTTTCGACCTCGGTGGGGCTGGCGCCGGGGTAGGCGGTGTTAATGGTGATCACCGGCCAGTTCATCTTGGGCAGCAGCTCATACTTCAGGTTTTGGTAACCGAAGATGCCGAGCACCGCCAGCGTGATAAAGATCACGAGGATGAAGGAGGGCCGCTTGATGGCGATTTCAGTCAATGACATACGCCGAGTGGATTAGAGGGATAGAGGAGCAGGGAGCTTATTTCACGATCGAGACGGCCACGCCTTCGGTCAGGTTGATCTGGCCGCCGACGACGACGACGTCGCCGCGCTTGAGGCCGCTGACGACAGCGAGCTGCTTGTCGAGCTCGGCGCTGACGACGATGGCGCGGCTGGTGACCTTGCCATTCTCGACCACGAACACACGGGGGTTCTTGAGGCTGGTGGTGAGGGCCTCGCGCGGGATCACGAGTGCATCAAAAGCTGAGATCGAGATGAACTCGACGCGGGCGAACATGCCCGCCTTGAAGGCGCGGCCGGGGTTGGCCATGAGCACCTCGACCGGATAGGTGTGGGCCTCGTCGGCCTTCTGGCCAATGGTGAACACGCGGGCGTTGAACTTGCGGCCGGGGTAGATGGTGGTGTTGACCACCACGGGGTCACCGGGCTTGAGCTTGAACACGTCCTCTTCGGGCACGTTCACGACCACCTTGACCTGGCTCAGATCGACGAGGTTGCCGATGGGGGCGCCAGGGGTGAGATAGGCGCCGACATCAACTAGGCGCGAGGTAAAGATGCCGTTGAAGGGCACGCGAATGGCGGTACGGTCGAGCTGCTGCTTGGCGAGCACGTGGTTGGCCTCGGCCTGCTCGACGGCCAGCACGGCATTGTCGAGTTGTGCGTCGGTGGTGGCGTTTTGCGCCTTTAGGGCTTGGAAGCGCTCGAGGTCCTTTTTCGCCTTCTTCAGGTTGGCCTCGGCCACGGCATAGTTGGCCTTGGGCAGGTCGTCTTCGATCTTGATGAGGGTGGCGCCAGCCGCGACGGCGTCGCCGGGGCGGGCATAGACCTGGCGGATCTGCCCCGCAACCTCGGCCACAAGCACCACGTCTTGGTAGGCGCGCACGGTGCCGATGAGGCTGATGGGCCGCTTGACGGTCTGGATTTCTGCCGTGGCAACCTTGACGGCGACGGCAGTGGGGCGCTCGATCGAGTCGAGTTTGCTTTCCTCGAGCTTCTGCTTGTTTCCGAGCAGGATGTAGATGATGGCGGCGGCAGCGGCGATCACTAAGCCTAGATAGAGTAGGCGCTTAGCCATAGCAAGGGGACGATTCGGTGGGGGATGGGTCGAAATGACAGGCGAAACTACGAAAGTGTTTTCAGTTTCCTGCAACAGTCAGCTTGTTGATGAATGTTCCCCTGTATTAAAAAAATGTAATTGGGCGGGTCGCCACCATAGATGGGTATTAAAAACAGGTGGAAGAACCTGAGCTGTGTCAGTGTCCGCACTCGTCGTGTAGTGCTACTTTTGAGCTGTGGACAGCCTGCTGACCCCTAGGCGAACGGCCCTGTGCGTGCTGCTGCTGTGGTGGGGCAGTGTGGTGGCCTTGCCCCAAGGCCTAGCGGGCCTCGGTCAGCTGCCGGCGCTGAGCCGCCACTACGTCGAGCACCGGGCCGATGACCAGGAGCTGAGCTGGGTGAGCTTTCTGCTGCTGCACTATGGCAACCCTGAGCACCAGGCTGCCGAAGACCATTCGGCCCTTGCCCTGAGCACTCAGTCTGTGGGCGCTGGGGTGAGCCTGCTCGAGCCGAGCGCCGCCCCACAACTGAACCTCGAACAGCCGCCTCTGCAGCGGCACTGGGTGGCCCACCAGATCGGTCGCCCCATCGGTGAGGGCCGCGGGCTCTTTCGCCCGCCGATGAGCTGAGCCGAGCGGGCCCTTGGCCCGCGTGTGCGTTCAGTTCATCCCCCTACCCTAACATCTATATATGATCGATGCTGTCGTGGGCTTTAGCCTGCGAAACCGTGTGCTGATCGGCGCACTCGTGCTGGCGCTGATCGGCTGGGGCCTGTGGTCGCTGGCGCGGCTGCCGATCGACGCTGTGCCTGATGTGACGAACAACCAGGTGCAGGTGATCACGCGCTGCCCGAGCCTAGCGCCCCTCGAGGTCGAGCAGCTGGTATCGGCCCCGATCGAACTTGCAACGGCGAGCATCCCGGGCCTGGTGGAGCAGCGCTCGATCTCGCGCTTTGGGCTGTCGGTGGTGACGCTGGTGTTCACCGACGAAACGGATGTGTATTGGGCGCGGCAGCAGGTGAGTGAGCGGCTGCTGCAGGTGCGCGAGCAGATCGCGCCCCGCTATGGCTCGCCCGAACTCGGACCCGTCAGCACGGGCCTGGGCGAGATCTATCAGTATGTGCTGCGCCCCAAGCCAGGCGCACGGGCCTGGTCGGCGATGGAGCTGCGGGATGTGCAAGACTGGGTGCTGCGGCGGGGCCTGCTGGGCACTGAGGGGGTGGCCGACGTGGCGAGCTTCGGTGGGCAGGTGCGCGAATACCAGGCCAAAGCCGACCCTGAGCGGCTGCGGGCGCGCGAGGTGACGCTCGAGCAGCTCTACAGCGCTGTGGCGGCTGGCACGGGCAACAGCGGTGGCACCTATATCGAGCGGCAGGGCATGGCCTATTTCATCCGCGGAGTGGGGCAGATCACGAGCCTCGATGACTTGGCGCAGACGGTGGTGACGGAGCGCGCGGGCGTGCCGGTGCTGGTGCGGGACGTGGCCGAGGTGGGCTATGGCGCTGCCGTACGCTATGGTGCACTATCGATGAACGGCGAGGGGGAGGTGGTGGGCGGCATCGTGCTGATGCGCAAAGGCGCCAACTCATCAGAAGTGATCGCTGCCGTGAAGCGCCGCCTCGACCAAATCAGGCCCAGCCTGCCTGCCGACCTCGTGGTCGAGGCCTATCTCGACCGCGCCGACCTTGTGAGCCGGACCATCAGCACCGTGAGCACGAACCTGATCGAAGGAGGGCTCATCGTGATCTTCGTGCTGGTGCTGGTGCTGGGCAACCTGCGCGCAGGGCTGATCGTGGCCTCGGTGATTCCGCTGTCGATGCTGTTTGCCTTTGGGCTGATGCGGGCCTTCGGTGTGTCGGGCAACCTGATGAGTTTGGGTGCTATCGACTTTGGCTTAATCGTCGACGGGGCGGTGATCGTCGTCGAAAACGTGGTGCGCCACGTCAGCGAGGCCATCCACCGCAAGCGCGTGTCGGGCGAGGGACCCCTCACCCGCGCCGAACTCACTGACACGGTCTATCATGCCTCGAGCGAGATCCGGCAGTCGGCGGCCTTCGGCGAGATCATTATTCTCATCGTCTATCTGCCGTTGCTCACGCTCTATGGCGTGGAAGGCAAGATGATCGAGCCGATGGCGCTCACGGTCTGCTTCGCGATCGTGGGGGCCCTGCTGCTCTCGCTCACCTATGTGCCGGTGATGAGCAGCCTGGTGCTTAGCCGCCGCGTCGAGACCCACGAGGGGGGCCTCAGCGAGCGCCTGGTCACAGCCTTATATAAGAGCTATGCCCCCGTGCTGGCCTGGGCCCTGCGGCACCGCGCTGTGGTGCTCGGGGCGGCGGGCGCGCTAGCGGCGCTGGCGCTGATTGCTTTCCTAAGGTTAGGGGGGGAGTTTCTGCCCAAGCTGGATGAAGGCGACTATGCGCTGGAGGTGCGCCTGCCGGTGGGCGTGAGCCTGAACCAGACTCTCGCCCGCTCGGCTCAAATCGAGCGCGAGCTGCTGGCACGCTACCCCGACGAGATCAGAGGTGTGGTGTCGAAGATCGGCTCGGCCGAGATTCCCACCGACCCGATGCCTGTCGAGGCGAATGACATGATGGTGCTGCTGCATCCACCCGAGCGCTGGCGCCGCGTGCACAGCAAGGCTGAACTGACCGACACCCTGGCGGCCTATCTGCGCACCGTGCCGGGCATCGCCATCTCGATCATGCAGCCGATCGAGATGCGGTTCAATGAACTGATCTCGGGCGCGAAGTCAGACGTGGTGGTGAAGGTTTTCGGTGACGATCTGCACACGCTGACGCAGCTCGGCGAACAGATCGGCGCCCTCGCCCAGCAAGTGGAGGGCGCCGCTGATGTGGCCGTGCAGCGCCTAGAGGGGCAGCCCCAGCTGCAGGTGACCGTCGATCGCACGCGCCTAGCCGCGTATGGCGTGACCGTGAACGAGGTGAACAGCACCATTGAAACGGCCTTTGCCGGGCGCGGGGCGGGCATGGTGCTGACTGCCGACCGGCGCTATACGCTGTCGGTGCGCTTGGGTGAACGCTTCCGCTCTGAGACGGACCAGGTGGGGCAGCTGCTGGTGAGCGGCGCGGGGGGACTGCGCATTCCGCTGAGCGCAGTGGCACGCATCGAGCTCGTGAACGGGCCCACCGAAGTGGCACGCGAAGGTGCCCGCCGCCGTATTCACATCGGGATCAACGCGAGAGGACGCGATGTGCAGAGCCTGGTAGCCGAACTCGACGCGCGCATTCGTCGGCAGGTGGTGCTGCCGGTGGGCTATCGTATCGACTATGGCGGACAGTTTGAGAACCTCGTGCGGGCGCAAGAGCGCCTGGCGGTAGTGGTGCCACTGGCGCTGCTGCTGATTTTTGCGCTGCTCTATGTCACCTTCGGGTCGGCTGTCGAGGCGCTGCTGATTTTCGTGGCGGTGCCGCTGGCAGCCATCGGCGGTGTGGCAGCGCTTTATCTGCGGGGGATGAACTTCAGCGTGTCGGCGGGCGTGGGCTTCATCGCGCTGTCAGGCGTGGCGGTGCTGAACGGCATCGTGCTGGTGGCCTATCTCAACCAGCTACAACGCAGCGGCGAGGGCACGCTCTGGCAGCGGGTGGTTACGGCGACGCGTGTGCGCTTCCGCCCCGTACTGATCACGACACTGGTGGCCTCGCTGGGCTTCCTACCGATGGCCGTGTCGAGTAGCGCAGGCGCCGAGGTGCAGCGCCCGCTGGCCACTGTCGTCATCGGCGGCCTAGTCACCTGCACACTACTGACGCTGGTCGTGCTTCCGGTGCTCTACAGCCTGGTGCGGGAGCGACTCGATCGTGAACCTTTTAAGCCCGAGGCCGAATGAAACGCGCCGTCATCCTTCTCTTGATCGCCTGTGGCGCCAGACTCAGCGCGCAATCGGCACTGCTCAGTGAGCGCGATGCTGTGCAGGCCATCGTGCAGCGCCACCCCAGCGTGGCCTCGGCCGACGCCGCCCTGCGGCGCCAGCAGAGCCTGACACGCGCGGCCGTGAACCTGCCGCAACCCGAGTTGATCACTGAGGCGCCCAGCGGCACGTTCTACAGCCTGGGGGTGAACCAGCGGCTGGAGTTCCCGACGGTGTATGTACGGCAGCGGGAGTTGGCCGAGCAGTTCGTGGCCTCGGCAGGCACGCAGCTGACGCTGGCGCGGGCGGTGGTGGCGCACCGCGCGCGGGGAGTTTACCTAGAGGCGCAGTATTGGGCTGCGAGGGCCTCACTACTACGGGGGCAGGACTCGCTGCTGCAGGGTTTTAGCCGGGCGGCTGAGGTGCGCTATCGCCTGGGCCAGGCCCGCTATCTCGACCTGCTCAATGGCACCACGCGCGCACGCCTCGTGCGCCAGCAGCGCGAGCAGGCCGAGCTGCGCTATGGCGCCGCCCGCACGAGCCTGGGCCTGCTGCTGGGCCGCGAATTAAGCGAAGGCCTCGACAGCCTGAGTGCGGCCAGCGCTCTAGCCGACACCTCTGCTCTATCGGCTAGTCCGACCGCTCGACTGGCGCAGCTGCGGGTGGACGAAGCTGAGGCCTTGCTGCGTGTCGAGCGCGCGCGCAGCCTGCCCAGCCTGAGTATGGGCTATTTAAACCAAGGAGCCACACCCGATAATCCTGTGCGCTACAACTTCCGCTTCGGGGTGAGCGTGACGCTCTGGTGGTGGGAGCCGCGCGGGCGGATCGCAGGCGCACGTGCTCTGGCCGAGCAGAGTCGTGCTGAAGCCAGCGCGACGAACCTCGCCCTCGAGAGCGCGCTCGCCACCCTGCTGGCCGATATCCGCCAAGCCGAGCAGGCGCTGGTGAGCTTCGACGCAGCAGCTCTCGCCCAAGCCGACGAGCTCACTCGTGCTGCGGGCGAGTCGTATCGATTGGGTGAATCGAACTATGTGAGCTACCTGACCAGCCTCGAGCAGGCCTATGCCATTCGCCTTGGCTACCTCGACGCATTGCTGGCGCTGCGCCAAGCCCAAGTGAACCTCGACCTGCTGCTGGGCAGAACCAGCCTCGATTCCAACTGAACCGCACTCCACTTATGCGTGCCCCCCTCTTTGCTCTCGCCCTGCTGCTCGCAGCCTGCGCGCAGAAGTCCGCCAACGAACGCCCCGCCAACGACCCGATGCTGCTTAGTCCCGAGCGCGTGGCCCGGCTCGAGCTGCAGCCCGACAGCCTGCGCCACGAGGCGCTGCAGCGCACGCTCGACGTGCCCGGCCGGGTGGTGGTGCTCAGCCGCAGCCAAGCGCACCTGAGCAGCCCACTGCCGGGCGTGGTCGAGCGCCTGCATGCCCATGAGGGCGAGCGTGTGGCCGCCGGGGCGCCACTCATCACCCTCAAGAGCCTCGAACTCGTGCAGCTGCAGCAGGCCTATCTCGAGGCCCAGGCCGAGGCAGAGCTTCAAAAGGCTGAACTGCAGAGGCAGGACGCCCTCATGGCCGCACGCGTGGGCGCCGAGGCTGAGCGCCAGCAGGCCCGCGCCCGCCAGCAGACGGCCCTCGCTCGCCGCAAATCGCTGGCCGAACAGCTCGTGCTCGTCGGGCTCAACCCCGCAGACTATGCCGATGCTGAGCGCGCCAGCATCCGCGGCACGCTGACGCTGAGGGCACCGATGAGCGGCTATGTATTCAAACTGCCGGCCACCATTGGCATGCAGACCACCGCCGGCACCGAGCTCGTGCATGTCATCAACCTGAGCGACCTGCACGCCGACCTGCACCTGAGCGAGCAAGACGTGCAGCAGGTGCGCGAGGGCATGGCGGTCGAGCTGCTGTTCACCTCGGGCAAGGTGCCGCCCGCGCGAGGCACAATTGAGTTTTTAAGTCGGGCTCTCGAGCCTGACCAGCGCACGGTGACGGCCCATGTGCACATTCAGCCACCGCCGGGCTATTATGTGCTGCCCGAGATGACCGTGCGCGCGCGCATTCCGCTGCCCGGCCGCCAGCGCGAGCTGAGCCTGCCTGCCGAGGCGCTGATCGTGGGCGACTCGACGGCCACGACCTATGAGCTGCAAGCCGGTGTCGATGGCACGCGGGTGGTGCCTCACCAGGTGCGGCTGCTGGGCCGTAGCGGCGATCGGGTGGCCATCAGCTTTGCAAAGCCCCCGGCGATGGGGGCACGCTTCGCCACGCGTAATGTGCTGCTGCTGCGCGCGGAACTCAACCGAAGCCAGGAGTCGGAATAAATTCACGCCTACAGGCGTTTAGCCTTTGACTGACAACATGAACCTATGAAGCGGCTCGTTTTAGCTTTTTTTCTACTGATCGGCACTGCTCATGCGCAGATCAACACGCTGCGACTCGCCCGCGAGACTGAAGAACGTGGCGATTGGATCAATGCCCTACATCTCTATTTGCGTCACCATGCCTCTAGCCCAAACAATAAGAAGACGATAGAGGCCATTCAGCGTGTGCACCGGAAGTTTTTCGTCGAGGCGTATTACAACATCCAGCTGCTCGAGACCGAGCCGAAGTTTACGAGCTACGCTGAGTTGAAGGCTTGGGTCGATACGGTGTACACCCGCACCAAAAAGAAGAATGACCCTCGTCGCTACCTACCACTGCTGGCTCAGCGGGGTATCACCGTCGACACGAGCCTGGGCAATGAGACCAGCACGACCCATGAGTCCGCTTATCAGCGCTTCTTGGGCATCCGCGCGAAGTGGGAAAGGATTTTTGCCGATGACTATTGGGTGAAAGCCTCAGCCCTAGCCGCTCAGAATGATTACCGCGCAGCGTATCAAGAGGCCATCATGGCCCTGCACCTGCGGCCTGAGCTGGCCCAAGAGCCTGCCTTTGATTCGCTCTGGGCGCTGCTGCAGCAGCACCCCGTGAAGCTGGCCGTCATGCCCTTCGAAGACGCGACGTTTAAGGGCAATGGGCTGCATCGTCAGCTGTTCACCCGTTTGCTGGCCGGTCTCGATTCGCTGAACCACCCTCTGCTCGAGCACCTCGACGGCAGTTATCTAGGCCTGCGCAGCGAGCAGGTCGAGGGTGACGCGCCGCAGGGCTTGGTACAGGGCCTGCGCTTAGCCCGAAGTCAGGGCGCCGATTTCGCTGTGATGGGGCGGCTCGTGCGTGTGGTGGATGGCCTTGAGCAGCGCCAAAAAGACGACCGCACGGCCTATGCGCCGCGCACCGTCAACGACAAGACCGTGTATGACCAGCCCGTGACCTATCACGAGGTGTCAGCCCAGCGCGACCATGCCTTCGAACTCGAGTGTGAGCTGATCGACCTGCGCACAGGGGCCGTGGTCGAGCGCGAGGCCTTCTTGTTTACCCACACTGACCGGCTGAGTTATAGCGAGATGCCCGGCGGCAATGTGAATGGCGTGAACTTCTACGCTACCTCACAGAGTGATTCTAAAGTGGCGGCGGTGTCGAACCTGCTCTCGACGGTGGCTGAACTCAGCACGTCGGGCGCTCGGCAGCGCAGCTTTTCGGCGCCGCGGCAGTTTGGCCCGCAATCGCCCATCTACGACCGGGCGCGCGACCAGTTCACGACCAAGCTCTTAGACTTCGTGCAGCGCGCCACGCTGCCGCGGGACTAACCCCCGAAGCGGGAGTTCCCCAGGTGGCCTAAGCTGATTCCCACAGGGGTGGAAAAGTAGGAGAGGACGGCGTGGCTGCTGGCCGCGCGCGCAGCCCCAACTTTGACCCTCGGCGCTCGACCCTAGCGCCATCCACACGCCACCCACCACCTGCTCAACTCGATCTGCTATGGCCAACCCTTCTGTCGCGAACGAAGTGCTCCTGCAAGAGAACCCCGACCGCTTTGTGCTCTTTCCGATCAAGCACGATGCCGTGTGGAAGATGTATAAGCAGGCCGAGGCAAGCTTCTGGACGACCGAAGAGATCGATCTGAGCCAAGACCAAACCGACTGGGAGCGCCTGAATGCTGATGAGCGCCACTTCGTCACGCACGTGCTAGCCTTTTTCGCCGCCTCAGATGGCATCGTGAATGAGAACCTAGCGGTGAACTTCCTCAAGGATGTGCAGATTCCAGAGGCGCGTTGCTTCTACGGCTTCCAAGTGGCGATTGAGAACATCCACAGCGAGACCTACAGCCTGCTGATCGACACCTACATCAAAGACCCGGCAGAGAAGGATCGCCTGTTTCACGCCATCGATACCGTGCCCTGCGTGAAAAAGAAGGCCGAGTGGGCCCTGCGCTGGACGGGCGCTCAGGCCAACTTTGCGCAGCGGCTGGTGGCCTTCGCGGCAGTGGAGGGCATCTTCTTCTCGGGCTCGTTCTGCTCGATCTTTTGGTTGAAGAAGCGTGGCCTGATGCCGGGCCTCTCGTTCAGCAATGAGCTGATCTCCCGCGACGAGGGCCTGCACACCGACTTTGCCTGCCTGCTGTTCTCGATGCTGAACCAGAAGATCAGTGTGGCCGAGGTGACCGAGATCATCACAGACGCGGTGGTGATCGAGAAGGAGTTCATCACCGACGCACTGCCAGTGTCGCTGATCGGCATGAACGCTGAGATGATGCAGCAGTACATCGAGTTCGTGGCCGATCGTCTACTGGTGGCCCTGGGCTGCCCGAAGGTGTATAATGCGCTGAATCCCTTCCCGTGGATGGAGATGATCTCGCTGCAGGGCAAGACCAACTTCTTTGAGAAGCGCGTGAGCGAGTATCAGAAGTCGGGGGTGACCTCGAGCCGAGAGAGCCAGGTGTTCTCGCTTAGCGAGGAGTTCTAGGCCTTGGCTGGACTGTGCTAAAGCACTCGCGGGGCTGACACTGTCAGCCCCGCGAGTGCTTTAGGGCACCCTGACTAGCGCGACGAGGCGTCGGGGGTGACGGTCAGCTCGAGGCGCTGGCCGTCACGGCGCACCACCGCCTTGATGGCCTGGCCGGGTTTGCAGCCGCTCATGGCAACCATGTAGTCTTGCACGCCGCCGACCTTCTGCCCGGCGAACTCGACGAGGATGTCGCCACCCTTCATCCCGGCGCGGTCGGCGGCTGAGCCGCCGCGCACTCCGGCGAGCTTCATGCCGTCGCCCACTTCGTAACTGTAGTCGGGGATGGTGCCCACCGAGATGCGTGTGCCCATCACACCGCCGCGCGCCGAGGCCGACTGCTCGACGCGCGCATAGGCCGGGGTGATCTCAGCCGTCAGCAGCGGCCAGAGCGTGCTGGCCGATACGGCCGCCACCTGTGCGATGCCGGGCAGGTTGAGCGTCGGCATATCGTCGCTGGGGCGGTGATAGTCGTCGTGGCTGCCGGTGAAAAAGGCCAGCACCGGCACCCCCTTGGGGTAGAAGGCCGTGACATCGGTGGGCAGATAGGGGTCGGCCACCAGCTGTGGCTTGAGGCTGGCGTCGGTGGCCAGCGCGGCCTCAGCCAGCGGGCGCCACTGGGCGCTCGAGCCCAGGCCCTGCACCATGAGTTGACCCTCGCGCAGGCGGCCTACCATGTCGAAGTTCACGTAGGCTTTTACGGTGCTCAGGGGCACGGGGGGGCGCTCGGCAAACTGCGTCGAACCGATCAGGCCCAGCTCTTCGCCCGACCAGAAAGCCACGATGAGTCCGCGGCGGCGGCCTGGCAGCTGGCTCAGCACGCGGGCCAGTTCGAGCACGCAGGCCACACCCGAGGCGTTGTCATCGGCGCCGTTGTGAATGGCACTGCGCTCGGCGTCGGTGCGCGCCAGCGAGCCCGTCTGCCCGTGGCCGAGGTGGTCATAGTGGGCGCCGATCATCACATACTCCTCCGGTGCGCCGGACGGCGGAGGCAGCACAGCGACCACGTTGGCGTCGGTGCCCAGCTGGGTCTGCATGCGCACATGCAGCTCGACCTGCAGGCCGCTGAGTTCTAGGCGGGGTAGCATGCGCGCGGCGGTGTCGAGCTGGGCGACTGTGCGGTGATAGGCATTTGAGTCGGCCATCTGCTCGATCACCACGCTGCGGCTGACCTGCAGCACGGGCAGGCCGGCCGAGGCCCCCGAGCGCTCGGTGCGCACCCGCGCCTCGGCGGGCACAAGCCATTCGTCAGCAACGAAAAGCACCGCCCGAGCGCCCTTCTGCTTGGCCACAGCGGCTTTGTAGCGGGCGTCGGCATAACGGCCGAGTTCCTGCCGCTGAGTGGCGCTCAGACCTGTGGGCAGGTGGCGCAGCAGCAGCACCACTTTGTCGCGCACGTCAAGGCCCGCATAGCTGTCGTAACCGCCGGGCACGCTGATGCCATAGCCAGCAAAGACCGCCTCACCACGAACGGCCCCGCTTCCGCTAAAGCCCATCGGCAGGAAGCCCCCGTCACGCAGTTGTACCGGTTCGGCCCCGCCACCCGGCATGAGGATGAGGGCCGTGCTGTCCCACCGCACGGTGACCTCGCGCACGTAGTTGAAGCGGTGGCGCAGCTCGGTCAGGCCGGGCAGCGGTTTATAGCCTAGGTCGCGCAACTGCTTGCTGAGGTAATCAGCCGCTTTGGCGATGCCCACACTGCCCGTGAAGCGGCCCTCGAGCGCGTCAGAGGCTAGGTAGTCGATGTGCCGCCCCATGCGGTGGGTGTCAAACTGCCCCGGAGCGAACGTGCGCGTGAGCGTGGCCGGCGGGGGCAGCGCGTGGGGATTAGACTGTGCAAGGGCGAGGGGCGCCAGAGCCCAGCACGCGATCAGGAGGCGAAAACGAAGCATCAGATCGAATTTATTGAACCGTGACGGAAAGCATCGGGCGGCCCTCGAGGCTCATCTCGAGACGGTCGCCGGCCTTGACTGCGCCCACGCCCACGGGCGTGCCGGTGAAGAGCACATCGCCGGGCTCGAGCGTGAAGTAGCGCGACACGAAGGCAATGACCCGCGCCACGGGATAGAGCATGTCGGCTGAGTGGCCCTGCTGGCGCAGCTCGCCGTTAAGGCTGAGGGTGAAGTGGATGTCGCCGAGGTCAGCGAAGGCATCGATAGGCTCAAAGGCACTCAGCACCGCCGAGCCGTCGAAGGCTTTTGAGCGCTCCCAGGGCAGACCCTTCGACTTTAGCTCGTTTTGCAGGTCACGGGCTGTCCAGTCGATGCCCACCCCAACACCGTCGATCACGCTGCGGGCATGTGCCTCAGAGACGTCCTTAGCCAGTCGACCGATGCGGAAAATCAGCTCGCCCTCGTAGTGCATGTCGCGGGAGAACTCGGGCAGTCGAAACGCCGCGCCGGGGGGAAGCACTGCCGTGCTAGGTTTGATAAAGATGACTGGCTCGGTGGGCAGGGCATTGTTGAGTTCGGCGGCATGAGCGGCATAGTTGCGCCCGACACAGATGCATTTCATGGCGCAAAGGTAGGCCCGGTATGGGGGTGCACGATTCGGCCCTGCTAAGCGTTAGGTTTTGTACCTTTGCAGTTGAAAACAGCTATGAAAACGGCACCCGCCCCAGCCCAACCCACCGCCCGCAAGGCCGGTAAGCCCGCCGGCAAAAAGGGGCGTTTGTTTGAGAACCCTGTGCTCGAGGCTTTGACCTACAGCTCACCCTGGATCATCTGGGGCATGTATGCACCGGTGATCGGGTTTTCGCTGTACTACAGCGCCACGACGCTGGGCCTGTCGGTGGCTGCGGTGCTCGGCCTGTTTGCCGCCGGCTTTGTCATCTGGACGCTCGCCGAATATCTGCTGCATCGCTACGTGTTCCACTGGGTGAACGAAAACCCCACCGTGCAGCGCTTCCATTACCTAGCCCACGGCTTCCACCACGACTATCCGCGCGACACCGATCACCTGTTCATGCCCCCGCTGCCGAGCATCATCCTAGCGAGCGCCTTCTTCGGGCTGTTTTACCTGGTGCTGGGCAACTGGGCCGTGGCCTTCTGGGCGGGCTATATGCTGGGCTACCTCAGCTATGCCTCGATGCACTATGCGATGCACACGGTGAACGTGCCGCCCAAGTTCCTGCGCGGGCTATGGAAGAATCACCACTTGCACCACCACAAGTCGCCCGAGCGCGGCTTCGGCGTGTCATCGCCGATGTGGGATCATGTGTTTGGCACCGTGCCCCAGGGGGGTGACAAGGCGACCGCCTAAGGTGAAGCGACGCATCGGCTCATGGGCGCTCGCACTGCTGTGCGTAGTGGCCTGCTCGTCGGCCGTAGGGCAACGTGACTACTGCAGCTTCACTCTCGCCAAGCTCAAGTATGGCGGCGGTGGCGACTGGTATGCCAACCCCTCGTCGCTGAAGAACCTAATTGACTTTCTGCGCAGCGAGACCCGCGCCGAGGTGTGCCCCGGGCCCGCCGTGGTCGAGGCCGGCAGCCCGCAGCTGCACCAGTATCCGTTCCTCTACATGACCGGCCACGGCAACGTGGTGTTTACGCCCGCCGAGGCGGAGAATCTGCGGCGCTACCTACAGGCGGGTGGCTTCTGGCTGATGGATGACAACTATGGCCTGCAGCGCTACATCCGCCGCGAGCTGCAGAAGCACTTTGCTGACTTCGTGCTGCAAGAGCTGCCGAGCGATCACCCCGTTTACCGTGGGCCCTATCCGTTCGCCAATGGACTGCCCAAAATTCACGAGCACGACGGCAAGCCTGCCCAGGCCTTTGGGCTGTTTTGGCAGGGGCGGCTCTGCGGCGTGCTGACCTATGAGTGCGACCTGAGCGATGGGTGGGAAGACGAGTCGGTGCACCACGACCCCGAGTCGGTGCGCCGCGCCGCGCTGCAGATGGGCGCCAATCTGGTTCTCTATGCTCTGTCGCGCTAAGCTGCTGCTGCTCGGGCTGGTGGTGGCCCACAGTGCCTCGGCCCAGCTCGACACCGCTGCCGTGCGCGCGCTGTGGGACTCGACACAAGCCGGCGTGAGTGTGCGCCGTGCTGCGCTCGCGCCGGGCGTCGCCCTGGCCGTAGTGCCTGACACCACCGTGCCCCTGATCACCATCGGTCTGGCCTGGCCCGCTGACGCCGCCACGGGCGAGCTGCACCGGCGCGTACTGGCCCGGCCTGTGCGCGCGCCCTATCTGCCAACCGAGGCGCAAGACCAGCTGCGGCGCATGGGGGGCGAGTTCACGACCGGGCTGGGGTTGGGTGTCGAGTCGGCGGTGCTGACCGTGCCGACGGGTCGGCTCATCGAGGGCCTGCGGCTGCTGCGGGGCTGGTGGCTGAGCGAGCGGATCGACACGTTCACCGTCGGGCGGGCCAAGGCTGACATCGCCCTCGAGCTGCAAGCCCGGCAGCAGACGCCCCGCCAGCAGCTCACGCTGCTGCTGCGGCAGATCTTCGCCCCCGAGGGCGACCTGCGCTATGAGGCCGTGCGGCCACTCACCCTCGACAGCCTGCGACGCTTCCATCGAGGCATCGGACGCGCCACAGGCCTACTGCTCGTGGGCGGCGAGGTGAACCTCGACCTGACGCAGGCCATCGTGCGCTATGCCTACGACAGCCTGGGCGTGCGCCCGGGTGGGGCTACTCCACACCCCGTGCTCTATGTCAGCCGACCGGCGCGCGACAGCCTTTTTTTGGTTGAGAATGCCCTAGCGACGCAGCCTGCCCTGCTGCTCGGCTGTCTCGTGCCATCCGGCACCGAAGCCGACCTGCTCAGCGCCCAACTGCTAACCGAGCTGCTCAACCAACCCGGCACGCGCTGGCAGCGCGCCCTGCTGAGAAGCGGCATCGCCCGAGCCGCCAGCGCCAGCCTCGAGCCCCTCGACTCGAGCCTCAGCCTGCTGCGCATCGCCCTCGAGCCCGAGCGCCTGGGCACCGTGCCATCGTGTGTGCTGGCCGTCGAAACGGAACTGGCCGCCCTCGTGGACCTGACCTACTGGCGGCCACGCGAGGTGGCCGCGGCTCAGCAGCGCCTCGAGGCCGCGTATGAGTTCTCGCGCGAGCCGACGTCACGCTTCTGCCGTCAACTGCCGGTCTACTGGGCCCAGGGGCAACTGCCCCTCGCCGAGCGCTATGCGGCAGCCCTGCGCGGCATCGATGGCTTCGCGGTGAGCGAGTGGGCCGCGCGCCACCTCACCGAGCTGCCCACGGTTGGTGGCGTTGTGGCCCCCAGCGGCTCGGCCGAGCTCGAGGCTCTGCTGCGCTATCTCGACCGGCGCAACCACCCCGAGCGTGAGCAGCCGGTGGCGGCGGTCGTTACACCAGTCGCGCCCGAACCCGCTGCCACACCAGAGCCCACCGAGCCCGAGCCTGCACCTGAGCCAACGGTGGAACCTAGCCTCAGCGTCGGCACCGCCCCCCCCGTGTGGGCTGACTCGCTGGCGCCTCTCACGGTGCGTTTTGGCCTGGGCAAGGCCCGCATCGACAGCACTGGTCGCGCCCAGCTGCGCAGCCTAGCCCGGCTGCTGCGGCGCCACCCGCGCCTGCGCCTCTACGTCGACGGCCACACTGACCGCGTGGGTTCGGCGGCGTTTAACCTGCAACTGTCAGCTCAGCGCGCGCAACTGGTGCGCACTTATCTAACCACGCGGCTCGGCATATCCGCCACGCGCCTGCGGGTGCGCAGCTATGGCGAGCGGCGCCCGGTGGCCGACGACAATAACCCTGACACTCGAGGCCTCAACCGCCGCGTTGAATTCCAGCCGCGATGAGCCGTCTACTTTTCTTCTCGCTCGCTGCGCTTCTCCTCACGAGCTGTGGCGGCAGTCGCACGGCAGCGCCGCGCTCGGCACAGGCGCGCGGCCTAGGAGAGGTGCGCGCCTCGGCATTGAGCAGCCTGCCGCTGCTGGTGCAGCGCTCGGCCCGCGAGCGGACGGTGGCCGTGCAGCTCGTGTTTGAGGGCGGCACGCGCCTGCTTACGCCCGAGCAAGAGGGCCTCGAGGCGCTCACACTTGAGACCGTACTCGGGGGCGCGAGCCCTGACGCCTCGGGGGTCGTCATACGTCAGCGGCTGGCCGACCTCGGCGCGCGCGTCAGCGCCGAGCCTGGCTTGGACTACAGCGTAATCCGCCTGCACTGCCTCGAGCGTCACCTGCCCGCCGCGTGGTCGCTGCTGATGGGCCAGGTGATGAGCCCCGCCTTCGACCCCGATGAATTTGAAGGCATCAAGGGGGCCTATCTCGAGCGCCTGCTGCGCTTAGAGTCGAACCCTGAGGTGGTCGCCCTACGCCGCGCTAGGGCCTCGGCTTTTTATCAGCACCCCTATGTGGGCACTACCGAGGGGCGCTCAGCGGGCGTTGCTGAGCTCAGCCTCGACAGTGTGCAAGCCCACTATGCACGCCTGCTGCGTATAGGGCGCGTGCGCGTAGTCGCCGCCGGGGGCGTAGACCCCGACCGCCTTCAGCAAGAGCTGACGGCTACGCTCGTGCAGTTGCCTCAGCCCGCCGAGGGGGGGCCACCGCCGCTGCCAGCGCCGCCGGCGATTCAGCTGACCGACCGCGCACAGTTTCTCGATGCTAGCGAGGGTGCTGAGTCGCCGTCATCCCCGAGCCGCACGGCCTGGGTGGCGGGCTTCTTTCACGCGCCGGCGCCAGCCACTCGGCAGGGCTTGGCCTTCCAACTCGCGCTTGTGGCGCTGCAGCGGCGACTCGAGGCTGACCTCTGCCAGCGGCGAAACCTAACCTGCGCCATTCGCGTGCTGCACGAGCCTGCACACCAGGCTTTTGCCACCATTGCGCTCACGACCGAGCTCGCGGCACCGAGCATACGCGCACTACTGGCAGCCCTAAAAGACCTTCGCACCAGCGGGCTTCTGCCGAGCGAGGTCGAGTCGGCCCGCGCCGAGCTGCTGGCCCAAACCTATGACGGCCTGCAAGACAGTGACGGACGCGCGCGCATGCTCACAGCCGCCTGGATGCAAGGCACAACGGCCAGTCCTGCCGCGCGCGCCGACTGGCGGCTAGCTGCCACCGCCCCCCTGGTGTGGCGCAGTGTGTCGGCCGACGAGGTGAACGCCAGCCTGCAGGGGGCGCTCGGCGAGGTGGCCTGGACCTATGTGGGTGACACCCGGAGCATCGGCTTTGGCATCTTCGGCGAGCGCTAGCGCGCTATCCAGCGACTGGCGAACTTCGCCACCGGTTCGTCCGTTTTCTATCCATGCGTTACAAAATCTTTGGCCACACCGGCCTGCGGGTGTCAGAGTTCTGCCTGGGCACGATGACCTTCGGCGAGGCCTGGGGCTGGGGCGCCTCACCAGAGGGCAGCAAAGAGCAGTTTGAGGCCTTCGTAGCGGCGGGGGGCAACTTCTTCGACACGGCCAACTACTATACGGGCGGCGCCAGCGAGACGATCTTGGGTGAACTCATTCGCCCAGACCGCGAGCGCCATGTCGTCGCCACCAAATTCACCCTCGGCATGCGCCGCGGCGACCTGAACGCCGGGGGTAACCACCGCAAGAACCTCGTGCACTCGGTCGAGGCCTCGCTCAAGCGCCTGCAGCTCAACTACATCGACCTGCTGTGGGTGCACGCGTGGGATTTCACCACTCCCGTGGCCGAGCTCATGCGCGCCCTCGACGACCTCGTGCGCGCGGGCAAGGTGCTGCACCTGGGTGTGTCAGACACCCCGGCGTGGATCGTGGCGCAGGCCAACACGCTAGCCGAGCAGCGCGGCTGGACGCCCTTCAGCGGCCTGCAGATCGAATACAGCCTGATTCAGCGCACGCCTGAGCGCGACCTGCTGCCGATGGCCGAGGCCTTCGGCATGACCGTCACCCCCTGGAGCCCCCTGGCCTCGGGCCTGCTGAGCGGCAAGTATTCTGCCGCGGGCCAGGTCAGCGCCGAGGGCGGCCGACTCAAAGAGGGCAGCGCCCGCTTTAGCACGCGCAACCTGCAGATCGTCGAGACCCTGCGCCGTGTGGCCGACGACGCCGGGCTGCCGCCGGCGCAAGTCGCCCTCGCGTGGATTCGCCACCAACAGCCTGGGGCGATCCCGATCATCGGGGCGCGCAAGCTCAGCCAACTGCAAGACAACCTCGCCAGCCTCAACGTCAGCTTGAGTCCTGAGCACCTGGCGCGCCTGAATGAGGTGAGCAAGATCGAGCCGGGCTTCCCGCACGATTTCTTAGCGTCAGACAACGTGGTCGACATCATCTTTGGCGGCGCGCGGGCGCAGCTCGATCTCTGACATGACCGGAACCGGCGCCGTGCAGGTGCACGCCCTCGTGAGTGGTGTGGTGCAGGGCGTGGGCTATCGCGCCGGAGTGGCGTGCGAGGCCAAGCGGCTCGGACTAAACGGCTGGGTGCGCAACCTGCCCGATGGCCGCGTCGAGCTCGTGGCCGATGGGGAGAGCCGCGCCGTCGAGGCCCTGCTCATCTGGTGCCGACGGGGCCCCGCCCTGGCCGTAGTGAGTGGCTTCGAGACCTCACAACGCCCGACCCAAGGCCTCAGGGGCTTTGAGGTGCTGCGCTAGGGGCGTCAGTGCGCTCCCACACGGTGATGCGCTGCACCCGCGGCGGCAGCCACAGCCACTGAACCCAGGGCTCGTGCGCCACTGCCCGATAGCCCGGCGCACCGTCGAAGGCGATGCGGTAGCGATCATCGCCCGTCAGCCACCAGCTCTGCCCCTCGCGCGCGACGGGCACATAGCGCACGGGGCGAGGGGCGAGGGTGGAGTTCCACTCATAGCCGGCGTCGATCTGCGTGATCGGCACGCCCCGCGCCAGCAGGCCCTCGAGCGCGCGGTGGCGGGCGCGGTTCCAGGCCAGATAATCATGCGTGCCCGCCAGGCTAAACCAGATGAGCGGCGCATAGGCCGCCACCGTCAGCGCCGTGCGCTGCCAGCGCGCGAAAAACATCAGTGGGTCGGTGCCCCGCAGCAGCAGAATGACCAGCGGCACCCAGCCCAGCAGCAGATAGCGATCGAAGTATCCCCGCGTGGTGATCGGCACGGTGTAGAGTAGCAGCAGCGCCACCAGTGTCAGGTCGGCCGCATAAGCGCGCGCCGAGCCCATCAGCCGCCAGTGGTGGGCGATGTTGATGATGTGGTAGAGCAGCGCGCGCACCAGCAGCGCCCCGCCCAGCGCCCCCAAGAGCGAGAGCACCAGCCACGTGCCCGCGCTTAGCTGTCCATACGCCGGTGAGCCGAAGGGATAGGCACCCGCCACGGTCAGTGGCCCTAGACCAAAATCGAAAAAGTGATCGCCGATGGTGTAGAGGTTGCCTTTGAGCGCGGCGGCCACTGCCCACGCGCCGAAGAACGTGCCACTGAGGATGTCAGCGAGCCGTGTCAAGCTCGGTTCGCGCTCGGGCCGCTTGGGCAGGCGCAGCAGCACCAGCGGCAGCAGCAGCAGTCCCCAATAGAGCGGCAGCCGCCCGCCATAGAGCACCACGTTGCGCAGCACCTCGGTGGGGTTCGTCACCACATAGCTCAGATAGCCCTCGACACTCAGCACCTGATAGCCGTCGGGGGCGCCGCCCGCGTGCATGAATTGATTCACCCCCACGTAGGCCAGTGCGGTGACTGCGGTCGGCACCCAGAGGCGCCAGCGATAGGCCCCCTGCCAGTCGGGTCGCAGGGCCACCGTCACGGCCACCGCGATCGGGATGGCCAAGCCCAGCTGCCGCACGCACACCGACGCCGCCATCGCTGCTATCGCCAGCAAAAAGAGCGCCGCATGCTCTAGGCGCACCGAGCGCACCGCCAGCCACAGCGCCGTGATCGCGAGCGCGGTGAAGCTCACGTCGGTCATAAAGCTGTTGCTCAGCTTGAGGTAAAAGGGGTTGAGCCCAATCATCACCGCTGCCACAAAGGCGCGGTCGGGCCGCAGGCCCACCTCGCGCGCCAGCTGATAGAGCGCCAGCAGCCCCCCTAGACCGAGCACGGCCACCGATAGCCGCAGCACCTCGAAGGAGAATCCAAACAGCGTAACCCACAGCGCCCCCCAGGCCGTATGGGCCACGAGTGTGGTGCTGGTGGGCAGGCGACGATCGAGGCTGCCGTCGGTGGCCAGGCGCTCAGCGGCAGCGGCGTAGCTCCAATCGTCGCCCAGAGGCATGTTGCCCCAGGGCTGCACGACGAGCTCGACCAGGCCCCAGAGCACCACGAGCAGCAGCGGGGGCAGCCACCACGAGAGGCGCCACCGGGTGAGCGTGGGCTGCAGGTGCAGCGTGGGGTGTGGCCGCATAGGGGTGAAGCCAAAGGTAACGGCCAAAGCCGCTGCCGGCCCCGCCGGGCCTGATTCACACTAGCTTTGCAGCCGCATCGTATGGCTCTATCGAACACCACCGCCACCGCCCTGCGCACCCACACCTGCGGCGAGCTGCGCCTGGCGCATGCTGGCGCGAACGTCACCCTCTGTGGCTGGGTGCAGCGCACGCGCGACTTTGGCCGCTTTCTTTTCGTTGACCTGCGTGACCGCTATGGCGTGACGCAGCTGGCCATCGCCGCCGACGACAGCGCCAACTATGAGCGCGCGCGGAGCCTCGGGCGCGAGTTCGTCATCCGCGTGTCGGGCACGGTGCGCGAGCGCGAGAACAAAAACCCGCAGCTGCCCACCGGCGACATCGAGCTCATGCCGAGCTCACTCGAGCTGCTCAACCGCTCGCTCACTCCCCCGTTCAAGATCGAAGACGACACCGACGGCGCCGAAGACCTGCGCCTGCAGTATCGCTACCTCGACATTCGGCGGCCGGTCATCGCCGAGCGCCTGCGCCTGCGCCACCGATTGATGCAGGCCGTGCGCAGCTATCTCGACACGCAGGGCTTCACCGAGGTCGAGACGCCCATCCTCATCAAGAGCACGCCCGAGGGCGCGCGCGACTTCTTGGTGCCCTCGCGTCTGCAACCCGGCAGCTTTTATGCCCTGCCGCAGAGCCCGCAGATTCTCAAGCAGCTGCTGATGGTAGCGGGCATGGACCGCTATTACCAGATCTGCAAATGCTTCCGCGACGAAGACTTCCGCGGCGACCGTCAGCCTGAGTTCACCCAGATCGACTGCGAGATGTCGTTCGTGCGGCAGGACGACATCCTCGTGACCTTTGGCGGCTTGGTCAAGCACGTCTTTCGCCAGATCAAGGGCCTCGAGGTCGAGGTCGGCCAGCTCACCTGGGCGGAGTGCATGGAGCGCTACGGCTCTGACAAACCCGACCTGCGCATCGGCATGCCCATCGTACCGCTCAACGCTGTACTGCCGACGTCGGACTTCGCCGTGTTCAACGACGCCGTGGCACGGGGCGGGCTCGTGGCAGGCATCTGCGTCAAGGGCGCTGCTGCCCTCACGCGCAAGCAGATCGATGCCCTCACCGAACGCGTCAAGTCACCCCACCTCGGCCTTAAGGGCTTGGTATGGATTCGGCGCGAGGCCGACGGCATGTATAAGTCCTCGGTCGACAAGTTCTACGATTCGGCGGCGCTAGGTCAGATGGGTGCCGCGCTTGCGGCCGAACCAGGCGACCTGCTGCTGCTCGCCGCCGACGCCCCCGCCACGGTGCGCCGCGCGCTGGGCGACCTGCGCCTCGAGTGCGCGCGCGTGACCGGCCTGATGGAGGCGGTGAAGGACCAGTGGAGCATCTTTTGGGTGACGGACTTCCCGATGTTCGAGCGCGACGAAGCCACGGGGGCGCTCATGCCCGCCCACCACCCCTTCGTGGCGCCCAACCCCGACGACCGCCACCTGCTCGAGAGCGCCGACCCCGCTGAGCAGGCCCGCGCCCGCGCCTACTGCTATGACCTCGTGATGAATGGCAACGAGATCCTCTCGGGCTCGATCCGCATTCACGACCGCGCCACGCAGAACCGCATCTTCGAAATCCTTGGCCTGAGCGAGGCCGAGACGCAGGAAAAGTTTGGCTTCCTGCTGCAGGCCTTCGAATACGGCGCGCCGCCGCACGGGGGCTGTGCCTTCGGCTTTGACCGCTGGGTGATGCTGCTGGCAGGGGGCGAGACCATCCGCGACGTCATCGCCTTTCCGAAGACGCAAGCGGGCCGCGACGCCATGCTCGAGGCCCCGGGGCCCGTGCCGCCCCAGGCGCTGCACGAATTGCACATCTCCACCAGCGTGTAACTTGCCCCCATGCCCTATCGCCGCCTGCTGCTGATCGTCGCTGCACTGGCTCTGCCCGAGCTTATCGTCGTGGCGATCGAACCCCTCTCGCCACTGCGCTGGGTGACCAAGCCGTTGCCCATGCTGGCGCTCATAGCATGGTACTGGCGTGAGCGTCAGCGGGCCCATTCTCCTCAAGGCGGGCTGGTGCTGCTGGCCCTCATGCTCTCGTTGATAGGCGATCTGCTGCTGCTCAACAATGGCCAACTGTTCTTCATGGCGGGGCTGGGCACCTTCTTGGTGGCACACCTGTGCTATGTGATCAGTTTCTGGCGGCAGCGGGGCCCCGGCGACTCGCTCGTGGCGAACCCGATACGGCTCTTGGCGGTCTTCGCTGTGTTGGGCGTGGCGGGCTATATGCTCTTTCAGGTGATGCAGACGGCGCTGCGTGAGCGGCAGCTCTTCGGCCCGGTGGCAGCCTATGTCGCCGTCATCTCGGCCATGGTCATCACCGCCCTGCACCGGCGCGGGGGCGTGCCTGAGTTTAGCCATCGGTTGGTGCTCGCGGGCGCTCTGTTCTTCTTCCTTTCCGATGCGCTGCTAGCCCTCTCGCTGTTTGTGCAGCCCTTTGCGCTGAGCGGCCTGTGGATCATGGCCACCTACTACGCTGCCCAGGCGCTGATCACGGTCGGCTATCGCCGTTCGTTCTGAGCGCCGTCTACTCCGACGGGAAGGAATCGCCAAACGTGGCATAGACCGTATCGACGGGCTCCCAAAGCTCGATCTTGCGCCCATCGAGGTCGAGTATCCAGCCGAACTTGCCGTAGTCGAACACCTGCATCTCGCCCACCACGGTCACGCCCTCTGCTCGCAGCGCTGCGAGCAGGCCCTCAAGGTCGGCCACCCGATAGTTGATCATGAACTCATTCGGGCTGGGGTCGTAATATTTCGTGTCGTGCTTGAACACCGACCAGGCGGTGTGGCCGGTCTGCTCGGGGTCGCTCACCTTGCGCCAGCCAAAACTGGCCCCATGCTCGGTGACGGGGATGCCCAGGTGACGGCGATACCAGTCGTTGGTGGCCTCAGGGTTGCGGCTCTTGAAAAAAATGCCGCCCAAGCCGATGACGCGCTTTTCCATGATGCAGAACTGAGTGCAGGGGACTATGTTGCGCCCTCAAGCTAGTCAAATGCCTTGGCTCGAAGTGACCATTCCTGCCGATGAGGCCACGCAAGAGCTGCTCGTAGCCGCGCTCGAGCCCTTGGGCTATGACAGCTTCTGGCAGGAGCCTGGCCTGCTCAAGGCCTACATCGCCGCCGAGCGTTACGATGTGCTGGCCCTGGGCGCGGTGTGTGCCGAGCTCGGCACCATGGCCGACGACCCCACGGCCCTGCCCAACGTAAACTGGAACGCGCAGTGGGAAGCCGACTGGCAGCCTGTGGCGGTGGGGCAGTTCGCCTACATCCACCCCGAGCATCAGCCGGCGGTGCCGGGCTATCGCGTCACGCTGTGCGTGCAGCCGCAGATGGCCTTTGGCACCGGCCACCACCCCACCACCCGCCTGGTGATCGCAGCGCTCGAGCATTTGGCCCTGACCGATGCGCGCGTGCTCGACCTGGGCAGCGGCACGGGCGTGCTGGGCCTGCTCGCGCTCAAGCTCGGCGCCGCCCACGCCACCCTCGTCGACATCGAGCCCTGGGCCGCCGACAACGCCCGCGAGAACCTGGCCCGCAACGGCCTCGACCCCACCCGCGCCACCATCGTCGAGGGCGACGCCACTGCGGTGCCTCCCGGCCAGTTTGAGCTCATCCTCGCTAATCTGAATCGCAATCTGCTGATCGACCATGCCGCCTTTCTCGCTGAGCGCCTAGCGCCCGGGGGCACGCTGCTCGTCAGCGGCTTTTTTGATTTGGATGGCCCCCGAATCGTACAGAACTTCAGCGTTCACGCGTTGCAACACCAGCGCACCTGGGAGGCCGATCACTGGCTCTGCCAGCAGTACACCCGCGACCGCTAACGCCACGCTGATGCCGCACCTGGGCTTTCGTCACTTGTTTATTCTGTTGCTCCTGCACACCGCCCTCGGTGGGCATGCGCAGGCCCCCAAGCCCGCTGCACCGGCTCCTAAGCTCGAGAAGCCCTTCCCCACCGATGGTCGCGAGTTTGCGCTCGAGGTCAACCGCCGCCTCGAGAAGGGTACCCCGGAGCAACAACGTGTGAACCGCGCCTTCATCCTCGCCTGGGTCGAGCGGCGCTTTGGCACCGCTGACCTCGAGCGTCTAGCCGGGCAGTCAAACGAACTGCTCAAGCGTGGGCTCAAGACCTGGCCCGACGTGGCTTATCTGCTCTCAGGGGTATCCGTGACATTGAACCCTAATGCGCAGATCAACGTGCCCCTGCCGCAGTACCTCTCCTTTATCGACACCTGCCTAGCGCAGCTACCAACGCCCGCCCTCGAGCGTACGGTCGGCATGCTGCACCGCTTCTTGAGCCGAGGCGTAATGCCTCGGCCGGGCTCTGCCATTTATCGACTGCGCTTCCAGCGCATCGACGCTCAATTGGGCTTCGGCGCCACGGGCGACTATCCCGTGCTGAACGTCAACAAGTCGTACTTCAGCGTCATCAACGGCACCGACTCGGTGGCCATCTACGACGCGGCAGGGCAGCTTGACCTGCAGCTGGGCCGCTTCACCGGCACCTTTGGCAAATACGACTATGAGAAGCTCGGTCTAGCCCAAGGTGAGATCGTGGTGAGCCTGTATAAATTCGTCGTCGATGTGGCCAAGACCGGCTTCAAGGCCGATTCGGCCACGCTTTTCTGGCGCGGGGTGTCGGTCAAGCCTGAGCCCGGCACCTTCGATGAGCCGCTGGAACACATCAACGACCCCAAGAAGGCGTTGACGCCGGTCTTCCGCAGCTTTGACCAGCGCGTCGAGCTCAAGGCAGTGCAGAAGGGGGTGGACTTCCGCGGGGGCTTTGAGTTGCGCGGCTTGCAGAAGTTTGGCTATGGCACGGACGAGATGCCGGCCTCGATCACCCTCTCGCGCAAGGGTGCGCCCGTGCTGCGAATGCAGGCGCGAAGCATCAACCTCTCGCAGGTGCCCCTGCGCAACGACCGCAACGCCGTCACCATCTGGCTGCCCGATGGCGACAGCCTCTACCACCCCTCGATGAACTTCCGCTACTACCCCGAGAAGACCGAGGTACTGCTGCTCAAAGACCAGAAAGACCCCTATTACCGTCAGCCGATGACGAGCTCGTATCACCGCTACGGGTTTTTCTTCGAGCAGTTCCGGTGGAACACCGAGAGCGACTCGATGGTCTTTTCGGCCACAGTGGATCAGACCAACCGCATGGGCGCCATCGAGTCGGAGAGTTACTTTCTCGAGCAACGCTTCCGGCAGTATCGAGGCCTGCTGCCGTTCAACCCGATGGGCATCTGCTACGAATACATTGTTCAATTGCGTAAGCGCGCTGACGCGAAGCGCAAAAAGGCCGAGGCCGCTGCCGCCAAAGCGAAAGAGGAGGCCGCGGCAGGAGCAGTTGATGAGTTCGGCTTCCCCATTGCGGGGGGCTCGAGCGTGCCCACTGAGCCCGACCCCTGGGCCGAGACAGCCTCGCCCGACCCCTTTGGCGCGACGGGCAGCGAGAGCGGCGACGCCGAGAGCGATGCCCCTGCGGCAGTCGAACCCACCATACCGCGCGACCCCATCGAGCTGTGGCACGATGTGAACGACGTCTTGGCCGCCTTTAAACTCACCAAGCATAAGGTCGGCTTCATGGAGGCGCTGCAGAACCTCGACGCAGCTGGCTACATCTACTTCAAGCCCAAGGCCGAGACCTTCCGCGCCAAACAGAAGCTCATCGCCTGGAACCGCGCCGCTCGCCGCGAGATCGACTACGACGTGATCCAAGTGATCTCTAAAACGCCCAAGTCAGACAACGCCGACCTCAACTTTGCTACCAAGCAGATGCGCATCAACGGCGTCGAGAGCTTTGTGCTGTCTGATTCGCAGATGGTCGAGGTGCGCCCCCAGCAGCAGATCGTCGAGGTGGGGCAGAACCGCAACTTGCGCTTCGGAGGATTGGTCTATGCCGGCAAGCTGAACCTCTATGGCCAGGGTACTGAGCGCTTCGAGTTTGATTACGGCAACTTCAAAATCCTGACCACCAAGCTCGACTCGGTGAAGTTCGCCCCCAAGCGTGACCGCGCTTTCGACCCCCGCAAGAATCCCCAGCTCACCAAGGCCCTCGAGCGGCTCAACATTCAAGACGTCAGCGGCGCCATCTACATCAACCGCCCCACCAACAAGAGTGGCATCAAGCCCGTCAAGCGTTACCCGGTCTTTGACTGCTACTCCTATTCCTATGTCTATTGGAATGCGAGCAACATTCAGAAGGGGCAATATCCCAAGCAGCGGCTCAACTTCGCCCTCGACCCCTTCGTGCTCGACAGCCTCGAAAATTTCAATATCGAGAACCTGCAGCTGATCGGCGAGTTCTACGCTGCCGACATCATCCCCTCGTTTCGTGACACGCTCAAGCCTGTGCGGGACAACACCTATGGCGTGCGCGAACCCTTCCCCGCACCGGGCGTGGCGCTCTACAAAGACAAGGGCGAGTTCGAGGGTACGATGGAGATGGACGGCTATGGCCTACACGGGCAGGGGCAGACGCGCTATCTGACCACCGTCGCTAAGGCCGACACCTTCTTGTTTCACTTCGACTCAGTGATGACCGTTACCAAGTCGTTTGTGATGAACGAAGGCCAGCACAATGGGCAGTATTATCCCCCCATCGCTGCGCGCAACGTACGTTACACCTGGTATCCTCGACGCGATACGCTCAAGATCGAGACCACCCGCCTGCCGCTCGTGCTGCACAAGGGTTCGGCCTTTTTCTATGGCCAGGTCTTCATCACGCCCCGTGGCGTGGTCGGTCGGGGCGTGGTCGAGGCTGGCCTCAACCGGCTCGAGAGCGATTCGATCGACCTCGCCAACCTCAAGATCTCGGCTGGCGTCTCGACCTATCGCGTGGAGAACGTGGCTGACACCACCAAGTTTGACTTCGTCGTCGAGCGTGCGGCCGTGGCCATCGATGTGAAGAACCGCAATGCGACCTTCGAGACCAGCGATCCAGGCAAACAGCTGGGTGAGTTCACCGTGCTGAAGTATCGCACGAGCATGAGTAAAGGCGCCTATGACCACAAGAACAAGCGCCTCACCCTCACCTCGAAATATCCTGAGAAAAAGAACAACACCTTCACTTCTCTTGACACGCTGCAGTCGGGGCTGACCTTCGCGGGGGGCACTGCTACCTATGACCTACCCAACCAGCGGCTGGTCGTGCGCGGGGTAGATTCGCTCATCGTCGGCGACGCCGTGGTATACCCCGACAGCCAAAAACTGGCCGTGCTCAAGGTGGGCAAACTCGAAAAGCTCAGCAACGCCCGCATGGTCATGGACACCGTGCAGCGCTCTCACCGCGTGGTCAAGGCCGACCTCGAGATCGCCTCACGCATCGCCTTCCGCGGGCGGGGCTTTTACCCCTATCGCACGCAGGGAGTAAACGAGCAATTGATCGAACTGGTCGAGCTCTATTCGAAGGCCGACACCTCGACCTATGCCCGCGGCAAAGTCAAGACCGAAGACAGCTTCCTCATATCTGATCGCATTGCCTACCGCGACACCGTCATCCTGCGCTCGCGCAACCGCTTCCTCAGCTTCGCCGGCCAGGTCAAGATCCAGTCCACCAAGCCCTTCTTCGCCGATGCCTGGTTTGCGTTCAAAGACCCGAACGTGAACCCCGACACCGTGGTCGTGCCGATCAAGAGCCCGCGTAACCCCCGCACGCGCAATCCGCTGATGGTCGGCATCTCGTACCTCGGCTCGCGCAAAAAGTTTAACTCCAACTTCTTCCAAGAGAAACGCGATCGCCGCGAAAAGGATGTGCTCACCGCCGAAGGCGGCCTCACCTACGACCGCTCGACGCGTGAATTCCGCGTGGGCCCTTACAACAAACTCTCGGGCCTCGCCTACCGCGGCAACCTCGTGAGCTATGACGACGAACTCGGCGTGACCACCTCGCGCGGCCGTATCTTATTCCCCTACTCCTTCCCCGGCACGGGGGCGCAGGTCGAGATGGCCGGCTCGTGGCGCGACGATGCCCAGACCACCTCGGTCATGACCCGGCTGGTGATGAAGCTCACCCTGCCAGGCCTCGAAGGCGACCCGCTCGACGACCTGCACAGCAAGTTTGCCCTCTACACGCAGAACAACGGCGACTACAGCTTCGGCGAGCGCATTGTGATCGAGAGCCTGGCCGAGTTTATCGACCCGGTGCCCGACAGTCTCGGTGGCAGCGAAGAGAAAACTAACCAGCTCGCCATCGACATCACCAACGTCGTCGATGTGCGCAAACTCAACGTAGCCAAGGACATCGGCGGCACGCTCGTGCTTGGCGACGTGCGCCTGACCTACAATGACTCGATTAAGGGCTTCTACAGCGCTTCGCCGGTGGCCCTGGTGGGCATCGGCGGCAAGCCGATCAACAAGATGCTCGACAGTAAGATCGAATACCGCCTGGGGCGCGCCCTGCCCGACGGCACGGCGCTGTCAGACACCCTGCGCCTTTACCTGCAGGTGGACGATGCCACTTATATCTACTTCGAGCTGCGGGGCAAAGAGTTGCGCACCTTCGGCTCGATGGACTCGTATAATCGTCGCATCGAAGAACTGATCGCCAAGCAGGAAAAGAAAAAAGAAGACCCCGAGAGCCCCGACCTCACCCTCGTGCTGCTCAAAGAGTCGGACAAGACGCAGTTCATCCGGCGCTTCTCACGCTATTTGCTGTCGCGCTGAGTCATGGCCATCGACCTGCGCTTTATCGGTACCGGCGGCGCCTTTGACCACGACCTCGGCAACTCGGCCGCACTTGTCACGCTTGACGGTCTCACATTGCTCGTCGACTGCGGCCACACGGTCTATCCGCGCCTGCGACAGCTCGGCCGTGTCGATCAGCTCGACGCCGTGCTCATCACCCACCTGCACGACGACCACGTGGGCAGCCTGAGCACGCTGCTTTATCACCGCCACTTTTTCACGCCGCAGCGTCGGCTGCGGGTGCTGGTGCCCGACGCGCGCTTTGGAGAGCTGCTGCTGAGCTACCTCAGCTATGCGATGCAAGATGCCCGGGCCTACGCCAGCTTCGAGCTCTTTGAGTCCGTGCCGGGCCTGCGCGCGCTCGACACGACGGGCCGCCATGTGCCCGACATGGTCAGCTACGCCTTCCACTTCACCGAAGCGGGCGGCGACAGCATCGCCTTTTCGGGCGACTTAGGCGATGGCCACTATATGTTCGACTGGCTGCGCGCCGAGGGCCTGCGCCCGCGCACGGTCTATCACGACCTGGGTTTTTATCCCCACGTGGCCGCACATGCCCACTATGCCGTGCTGGCCGTGTCGGGGCGCGATTTTGCACTAGTCGGTTACCACCACGACCACCGCTTGGCCCCTTCTGATTGCCGCATTCCGCTCGCAGGTCAGCAGCCGGGGCTTGTGCTCAGCTAAGCTCAGGGCTGGCCATGTGACCGACGAGTCGCGAACGCCCCTGGGCGCTATTTTGCTGAGCTAACCCACCCCATCCCCACCCGGCCGAATGCCGCGCGCACCCAAAAAGCTGATCGATACCTCCGAATCGTTCAAAGACTCGCCGGTCAAGCGGGCGCTGTTCAGCCTCGTCAGACCGGGCATCGAGTCGATCTTCGGCGTGCGGCGGCTCAACGAGATCCACGACGCCTGTTATGGCGCGCCCAACGCCGCCGACTTCTGCGACTGCCTCTACCGTCAGCTCGGTGTCACCTATACTCTCGACACGGCCGACATCAACCGCCTGCGCGAGGTCAAGGGCCCCATGGTCGTCGTCGCCAACCACCCCCTGGGCGGGCTCGAGGCGCTGATGTTCATCATCCTGCTCTACCGCATTCGGCCAGAGAACTATAAGATCATGGCCAACTTCATGCTAGGGGCCATCGACGACCTGAAGTCTAGTTTCATCTTCGTCGATCCGTTTGGCGAAGAGAAGTCGCGCACGTATAACACCCGCCCGCTCAAAGAGGCCATGAGCTTCTTGCGCAACGGGGGCCTGCTCGGGGTGTTCCCTTCGGGTGAAGTGGCTTCGCTCAACGTGCGCACTCGTCGCATCGAAGAGACCGACTGGAACCCCAACATCGCCCGCCTGATTCTGAAAACAGGGGCGACGGTCGTGCCGCTTTACTTCCACGGGCATAACAGCCCACTGTGGCAGCTCGTGTCGGTGATCAACCCGAAGCTGCGCACGAGCCTGCTGGGCCGCGAATTCGCGCACCCGCACATGCGGCGCATCGAATACCGCCTCGGATCGGTCATCAGCCCCGAAAAACTCAAGCAATACGAGTCGCCCGAAGACCTCACCGCCTACCTGCGCTCGAAGTGTTACGTGCTCAAGTCGCACTTCCGTCAGTCGAAGCTCAAGACCAAGCTGGTGAAGGCGCCCGTGGTGCCGCAGCAGTTTGAGCCCATCATTGACGAGACTGACCCGGCGCTCGTGCGGCGCGAGATCGAGAGCCTGCCACCCAATTCGCTGCTCTACAACTACAAAGAGTTCGACGTGGTCGTCACCACCATGCAGCAGAGCCCTGGGGTGCTGCGTGAGATCGGCCGCCTGCGCGAGGTGACCTTCCGCAAGGTGGGCGAAGGCACCGGCCGCGCTATCGACACCGATCCCTTCGACGAGTGGTATCACCACATCGTGGTTTGGAACCGTGAGAAAAGCGATATCGTCGGCTCTTATCGCCTCGGGGTGGTCGAAGACATCCTGCGCGAGCGCGGCCAGGCGGGTCTTTACACCAACACACTCTTTCACATCCAGCCCCAGCTCTTTCAAGAGATGACGGGGGCCATCGAGCTAGGCCGCTCGTTCGTGCGCGACGAATACCAGCGCAGCTATCACCCCCTGCTCATGCTCTGGACCGGCATCGGCCACTACATTTTGCGTAACATCCACTTGCACTCGCTCTTTGGGCCGGTGTCGATCTCGGCCGACTTCCAAGGCACGAGCAAGGATATCATGGTGCGCTTCTTGATGGACAACAACCTCGACAAGAAGCTTCGCAACCTCGTGCGCCCGCGCAACCCCTACCCTGAGCGCCAGGCGATGAACCTCGAGTTCTATAACTCGTTTTCGGTGAAGAGTCTCAACGACGTGCAGGACCTTATCAGCGAGATCGAGACCACCGACCTCAAGGTGCCCATCCTGCTCAAGCACTACTTGCGTATGGGCGGCAACATCCTTGCCTTCAACGTGGACCCCGACTTTAACGACGTGCTCGACGGGCTCATCCACATCGACCTGCGCAACACGCCCCACGAAATGCTCAAAAAGTATATGGGGCCAGAGGGCTTCGCGCGCTTTGCCGCACAGCACCGAATGCAGGCGAAGTAAATTTTCTCCCTGATAATCAGGCGGGTACGTAAGTCATTGAGGCCTGCGTTAAACGGCTCAGGAGCCCTCGCCTCTAACGGTTAGACCTTCACCTGATACCCCTGCTATGTACCGTAAACTGCTGCTACCACTCGCTGTCTTGGCTGGTTTGGCCGTGATGACAGCCTGCAACCAAGACAGCCCTGAGCAAATCGACGAGAGCACGGAGCTCTCGGTGCAAGACAACAATTTTGCCGAGCTCGAGGGCGATGCCATGGCCGATATGGCCGAGGGCGAGGCAATGTCACCTAGCTCAGGCAAAACCAACCACCACCCCGGTGGGCTGCACCTGCGCGCTGGCGAGTGCGCCTCGGTCGAGTTTGACACCGTGCGGGCCCCTGGTAGCATTCTTGCCAAGCGCGTGACCATCACGTTTAACCCCGCCACGGCCTGCCGCGATGGCAAAACACGCAGCGGGCAGATCATCATCACCTGGTTCGGCTTTATCCGAGAAGAGAACATGCAAGCCGGCCGCGCCGTGCTGATCCGCACCAACAACTATGTGGTCAACGGCAATCAGGTCAAAAGCCGTCGCAGTGTCATCACCCTGCTCACGGCGGGCCAGCCCCCAGTGCAGAACGTCGAGGCCCGCGACACCGTCATCCGCGCCAATGGTGCTGGCACCGTCACCAACGCCAGCAACCGTCAGCGCCGCTGGGTGCAGGGCTTCTTCACGATGAATCCCTTCGACGACGTGTTTACGGTCACGGGTCAGAGCACGGGCAGCAACCGCCGTGGCGAGACCTACACCGCGGGCATCACCACCCCGATTCGCATCGAGCGGGCCTGCCGCTGGCCGGTCAGCGGGGTGCTCGAGGTGCGCAGCGGCGACCGCCCCACCCGCCAGCTCGACTTCGGTGCCGGCAACTGTGACAACCTCGCCATCCTGCGCATCGGCGACCGCAGCAAGACCATCCAGCTGCCCTAAGCGGCAGTCGCTAAACGCTCTCGTTAGCCAGGCGTTGGGGGTCGTCCGAGAGGGCGATCCCCTTCGCTGTCTGTGACAGCTCAGCCCCAGATCGCCCGGGGCGCCAGCGCGATGAAAGCCGCCGTGAGGCAGAGGCCCGCGATGAAGTTCTGCCGCATGGCGTGGCGATAGTTCGCCTCGGCCGGGTCGCGCCACACCCGCGCGCGCCACCACTCGAAGTGCGCGAGCACCGGCAGCAGCGCAGCCCCCACCAGCAGCGCTGCCTCAAGCCCCCGATAGGTGTAGAAATAGCCCAGAAGCACCGCGCCGCCCACACCCAGCACGGCCATGCAGAACAGGAACGTGCCCCGCACGCCCAGCACGAGGCTCAGGGTGCGGTCGCCGCGCGCACCGTCTTCGCCGTGCTGATAGATCTGCGTGAGCGGATAGCTGCCGCCCACCAGCAGCGTGGCCGCCAGCAGCGCCCAGCCAAAGCCCGGCCAGAAGCCCCCGAACAAGTCGTGCCAAGTCCACCCCGCCAGGCCCTGCTCGACCGTCAGCACCGTATAGCCCCCCTGAAAGAACGCCACCACCACCCAGCTCAGCCACGGCCGCCGCTTGAGCCGCAACCCATGCCAGCTATAGGCCCGCGACACCAGCGTATAGCCCACCAGCAGCAGCGCAAAGGTGGTGTCGAGCAGCAGGCCCAGCAGCACCCCCAGCACATCGAGCACCAGGCTTACCCAATAGAGCTGGCGCGTGACCGGCGGTGGCTGCTCGAGGGCGCCGATGGGTCCCTCGTCGCGGTCCATATAGCTGTTATAGGCGTTGCTGGCGGGGTAGATGAACAGGTGTAGGATGACAAACACCATAAGCAGCCGCGACCACTCATAGCCCGGCGGCGACACCGCCACGGCGAAGCAAAAGATGGGCAGCAGGAAAAGCGAAAACGGAATCCGCAGGTGCAGCAGCGTGGCGCGCGAGATCATGGGCTGTAGTCTTGGCGTAAAGGACGCGCTTTCACGGCGAGAGACGAAAGGAGAGCCATTCTACGTCGGCTGTGTGACGATCAGCTCGGGCCTTTGGCCGAACTTACCGACGCCAATCGAGCTTATCTACGGGGCGGCCCGTTCATTCGGTTCCCGTCCTGCCTCACCCCATGCCCTCAGCCATCCTCAGCATCGGCACCGCGCTGCCCGCGCTACGCCTCAGCCAGCGCCAGATTGCGCAGTTTATGACCTCGGTGCTGGGCCTCGACGCTGACGCCCAGCGGCGGCTCAATCTGCTCTACGACCGCTCGGGCATCGACACGCGCCACACCGTGGTCACCGACTATGCCCGTTCATTTGGTGAACTCGAATTCTTTCCGAACACGCCCGGCCTGCTGCCTCTGCCCGGCCACCCCGCCCGTATGGAGCTCTATCGCCGCCACGCCCCCGAGCTGGGCCTCGCGGCTGCGCAGCAGTGCCTGGCCGAGTCGCCCGGCATCGGCGCCGAGCAGATCACCCACCTGATCACCGTCAGCTGCACCGGCCTCTATGCGCCCGGCCTCGACATCGAGCTGGCCGAGTCGCTGCAGCTGCGCCCCTCTGTCGAGCGCACCGCGGTGAATTTTATGGGCTGCTACGCGGCCTTCCCGGCGCTCAAGCTCGCCGACTACATCGTGCGTGCCCAGCCACAGGCCCGGGTGCTGATCGTGTGCATCGAGCTCTGCACGGTGCATTTCCACCCCCGCACCGAAGACGACCACCTCGTGGCCAACGCGCTCTTTGCTGACGGCTGCGCCGCCGCGCTGGTGGGCGACGTGTCGGCGGCCGATGGGCAGGCGGCCCTGCAGCTCGACGGATTCTACAGTGAGACGGTGTCAGCCGGGCGCAGCGACATGGCCTGGCACCTAGGCGAAGCTGGCTTTGAGATCGGGCTTTCGAGCTATGTGCCCGACCTCGTGCGGGGGGGCATCGCGCAGCTCTTTGACCGCCTCGTCGAGCGGGTGGGGGGCCGCCGCCCTGAGGCCTATGCGGTGCACCCCGGCGGTGTGGCGATTCTGCGTGCGGCGCAGCAGGCCCTCGGCCTCACCGCCGAAGACGTGGCGCCCTCGTATGACGTGCTGCGCCAGGTGGGCAACCTCTCGAGCGCCACTATCCTCTTTGTGCTGCGCGAGTGGCTGCGCCGCGCCCAGGCCCAGCCCACGCCCCTAGCCGCCTGTGCCTTCGGGCCCGGATTAACCTTAGAATCGCTGGCCGGAACCCTCGTGCGCTGACCCACCGCACATCAGCGCTCACCCATCATGAGCACCCTCGCCCTGACCCCACCCAGCCTGCCCCAGCCCGACTTTGCGCGGCGCAGCACCCTGCCCGAACTCATGGACGACCTGGCCGCCGACCCGGCCGTCACCCGCCAGTCGCTGCGCGAGCTCGAGCTCATCAACCGCCTGCTGGGCGGCTTTGCCCTGTCGCTCGAGGCCCTCGACAGCCTGCGCCTCGAGGCCGCCCACGCCCCCGTGCACATCGTCGATGTGGGCTGCGGCAGTGGCGACATGCTGCGGCGCATGGCTGACTGGGCGCGGCGCCGCGGCATCCCCGTCGACCTCGTCGGTGTGGACTGGAACCCCGTCATGATCGCCGCCGCGCGCGAGGCCTCGGTCGGCTATCCTGAGGTGCGCTATGTGCAAGCCGATGTGTGGTCTGACGAGCTGACCCAGCTCGGCGCCGACGTGGTGCACTCGAGCCTGTTCTGCCACCACTTCGATGCGCCCGAGCTGCCGCGCCTAATGCGCCATTTCGCCGCCTCGGCCCGCCGCGCTGTGGTGGTCAACGATCTGCACCGCCACTGGTTCGCCTACTACAGCATCATCCTGCTCACGCGCCTGTTCTCACGTTCACCTCAGGTGAAGTACGACGGCCCCGTGTCGGTGCTGCGCGCCATGACGCGCGCCGATTGGACGCAGGCATTGGCCACCGCCGGGCTGAACGCGTATAGCCTGCGCTGGCGCTGGGCCTTCCGCTGGCAGCTGATCGTGCCCACACGATGAGCATCGTCGTCATCGGCGGGGGGCTGGGTGGCCTCACCACGGCGCTGCGCCTCGCGCGCGAGGGGCGCGAGGTGACGCTGGTGGAGAAGAAGACCTACCCCTATCACAAGGTCTGCGGCGAATATGTGTCGAACGAGACGCTGCCCTACCTGCGGCGCTTGGGTGTGGACCCATTCGCGCTGGGGGCGGTGCCCATCGGCCAGCTGACCGTGTCAGGGGCGAGCGGACGCAGCCTGCGCGCGGCGCTGCCCCTGGGGGGCTTTGGCATCAGCCGCTATCGCCTCGACGCCGCACTGGCCGAGGCCTGCCGCCAGGCGGGCGTGCGCCTGCTCACCGACACGCGCGTCACAGCCGTCGGCCGAACCGACGACGGCCACAGAGTGACCCTGCACGGCGGGCAGCAACTAGCGGCCGCGTGGGTGCTGGGCAGCTGGGGCAAGCGCGAGGTGCTCGACCAGGCGCTGCGGCGCCCGTTCATGCAGCAGCGCACGGGCTATGTGGGCGTGAAGTATCACATCCGCACCGACTTTGACGCCGACCGCATCGCGCTGCACAACTTCGCCGGGGGCTATTGCGGCCTCTCGCGCGTAGAGGATGGGCGCTACTGCCTGTGCTACCTCGCGCGGCGCGACGACCTGCGCCGCCACGGCAGCATCCCCGCCCTCGAGGCCGAGCAGCTGCGCCGCAACCCCCACCTCGACGCCGTGTGGCGCGGCTCCGACTTTCTATATGAACGGCCGGAGGTGATCAACGAGTTTTCGTTCGCGCCCAAAGAGCAGGTGGTCGATGGCGTGTGGCTGGTGGGCGACGCGGCGGGTCTGATCACCCCCCTGTGTGGCAACGGCATGGCGATGGCCATCCGCGGCGGCAAACTGGCGGCAGACCTGCTGCTGGCCGAGCCCGCCGACGTTCACCCTACCCCCACGCGACGCGCGCAGCTCGAGTCGACCTATGCCCAGGCCTGGCGGCGGCAGTTCGCCGTGCGGCTGGCGGCGGGGCGGGGCCTGCAGCGGCTGATGGGCGCGGCGGCCCT
>VYMD01000053.1_pt1 | contig 39403 bp, 20 predicted proteins | sample 5115311 | NCBI WGS metagenome assembly VYMD01 (sample SAMN12291779, study PRJNA351875) | freshwater metagenome | isolation source: freshwater lake | place: USA: Michigan, Wintergreen Lake | collected 2013-08-08
CCGGGGCCACCCGGGCCACGACCACCGCCGCCGCCAGCGTTACCGCCGGGGCCACGGTTGCCGCCGCGATCACCGCCACGGTCGCCACCGCGATCACGGCGGTCGCCGCGGTCACGACGGTCACCGCGATCGTTGCGGTCGAAGCCCATGGGCTGGCGAGCATTGCTCTGCGTCTGGGGCATCGCGTTAGGCGAGAGGTCAGGCTTGCCATACACCTCGCCGCGGCACACCCACACTTTGATGCCGATGGCACCGTAGATCGTGTGAGCGGTGTATTCGGAATAGTCGATGTCGGCACGCAGCGTCTGCAGGGGCACGCGGCCCTCTTTGTACTGCTCGGTGCGGGCGATCTCAGCGCCACCCAGGCGGCCTGAGCAGCGCACCTTGATGCCCTCAGCACCCATGCGCATGGCCGAAGCCACAGCAGCCTTCATTGCTCGGCGGAAGCTGATGCGGGCGCGCAGCTGCTGGCCGATGTTCTCAGCCACAAGTCGGGCATCCACCTCGGGGCGCTTGATCTCGAAGATATTGATCTGAACGTCCTTGTTGGTCAGCTCTTTGACCTCTTCTTTGAGCTTCTCCACCTCGGCGCCACCCTTGCCGATCACGATGCCCGGACGGGCCGTGTGCACGGTCAGGATCAGACGCTTGAGGGTGCGCTCGATGACGATGCGCGCGATGCCACCCTTAGGCAGGCGGGCGTTCAGGTAGTTGCGGATCTTCTCATCCTCGACCAGCTTGTCGGCATAGTGATTGCCGCCATACCAGTTCGAGTCCCAGCCCTTGATGATGCCGAGGCGAAGACCGACGGGGTGCGTTTTCTGTCCCACAGGTAGTGCTAGGGGTTAGGCTTTGGTAGATTTCTTGGTGGTCTTGCCGGCGGCCGCTTTGGCTTTGGGCTCCGCTTTGGCCTCTGCCTTGGGGGCGGCCTTTTTCGCTTTAGGCGCAGCCTTGGCGGCAGGAGTGGGCTCAGCGGCAGCCTCGACAGCGGGTGCAGCAGAGGCCTCTTGCCCGCGCACCGCTAGGTGCAGGGTCACATGGTTCGAGCGTTTGCGCACGCGGTAGCCTCGGCCCTGTGGTGCGGGGCGCAGGCGCTTGAGCATGCCAGCACCGTCAACCGTGATGGTCTTAACATACAGGCCGGGGGTGTCGGCGCGCTGGCCCGACTTCTGCTCAAAGCTGTCAATGGCGGCCAGCAGCAGGCGGCGTAGGGGCTCGGCGGCGTGGCGCGGGCTGAGCTTCAGCACGGCTAGGGCGCGGTCCACGTTCACGCCACGGATAAGGTCCGCCACCAAGCGCATCTTGCGCGGCGAGCTCGGATAGTCACGCAGCGAGGCATAGTACTGGGTCTTGCGCTCGGCCTTCATCGCCTCGGCCATGGCCTTCTTGCGCTGCATCTTCTGCAGCGGCTTGGGCAGGCCAGCGGCGATCTTCTCGGCGCGGGTCATTTTGGGGGTGGTTGCTTCCATGCGGGTGCGGTCTTGCGGTGCCCTTACTTCTTGCCTTTATCAGCGGTCTTATTGCCCGAGTGGCCACGGAAGGTGCGCGTGGGCGCAAACTCGCCCAGCTTGTGCCCCACCATGTTCTCCGAGATGTACACGGGGATGAACTGCTTGCCGTTGTGGATGGCCACGGTATGCCCGACGAAATCGGGGGTGATCATCGAGCGGCGTGACCAGGTTTTGATCACCTGCTTGGCGCGCGTGCTGTTGAGGCGGTCCACTTTCTTCTCGAGCGAGGGCTCGATGAAGGGGCCTTTTTTGAGCGAACGGGGCATAGTCGGTAGTCCTTAAGCGGCTAGCGGATGATTACTTCGAATTGCGGGTCTTGCGACGCGAGATGATGAGCTTGTTCGAGGCCTTCTTACGGTCGCGGGTTTTGTAGCCCTTCGCCGGGATGCCTTTGCGACTGCGCGGGTGACCGCCCGAGGCGCGGCCTTCACCGCCACCCATCGGGTGATCAACCGGGTTCATGGCTACGGCGCGGGTGCGCGGACGGATGCCCAACCAGCGCTTGCGGCCGGCCTTGCCATACTCGATGTTCATGTGTTCGGCGTTGCCGACTGAGCCCACCGTGGCGCTGCACGTGGCCAGAATGCGCCGCACCTCACCCGAGGGCAACTTGACCACCACATAGCGGCCTTCTTTGGCCGTCAGCTGGGCAAACGTGCCAGCCGAGCGGGCCATCTGGGCACCGCGGCCCGGCTGCAGCTCGATGGCGTGAAGGATCGTGCCCAGCGGAATGTCCTTCAAGGCCAGCGCATTGCCGACCGTGGGCTCGGCCTTGTCGCCCGACAGCAGCGTTTGGCCGACTTTCAGTTTGTCCGGCGCCAAGATGTAGCGCTTCTCGCCGTCAGCGTAGTGCAGCAGGGCGATGCGGGCCGTGCGGTTCGGATCGTATTCGATCGCCGCCACCTTGGCCGGAATGCCGTGCTTCTCGCGCTTGAAATCAATCAAGCGATACTGGCGCTTGTGGCCACCGCCGGTGTAGCGCATGGTCATGCGGCCCTGATAGTTGCGGCCACCCGACTTTGACAGCGGGGCGAGCAGCGACTTCTCGGGGGTCGACTTGGTGACCTCTGCGAAATCACTCACCGAGCGAAAGCGCGTGCCCGGGGTCGTGGGTTTGTATTTGCGTAGTGCCATGGCGAGCTGCGCTTAGACGTTTTTGTAGAAATCGATCTCTTGGCCCTGCGCTAGGGTCACATAGGCCTTCTTATAGCGGCTGCTTTTGCCGCTGATCACACCCTTTTTGGTGAAGCGGGTGCGGGCGCGCGCGGGCTGGATAGCCGTGCGAACGTTCTCTACCGTCACGCCGTAGTGGGCCTCGACAGCCGCCTTGATCTGAGCCTTATCGGCAGCCAGGGCCACGACGAAGCCATATTGCTTGCCGCCGCGCTTGCCTGCTGGGCCACGCTCGACGCGCTCAGTGATGCGCGTCAGCTTTTCGGTGATGAGGGGTTTAACCAGAACGCTCATGGCTATTGGCGCTTAGGCGAGGGTTTCGTGAACGTGTTGGACAGCGTCTTTCACCAGCACGATTTGATCGGCGTGCAGGATGTCAGCAGTGTTGAGGTCTGTGGCCTTCAGCAGGGTCACATTGGGCAGGTTGCGGCCCGAGAGCACCACGTTAGCGGCGTTGTCGGTCGTCACCACCAGCACCTTGCGGTTGGCGAGCTTGAGGTTGTTGAGCACCTCAGCGAAGGCCTTGGTCTTAGGCGTGTCGAAGCTCAGCGCGTCGACGACCATGATGGCATTGTCCTTCGCCTTATAGGTCAGCGCGCTCTTACGGGCCAGACGACGCACTTTCTTGTTCAGCTTGAAGTCGTAGTCGCGGGGCTTAGGACCGTGGAAATTGCCACCCTTGACGAAGATGCCCGCGCGCTTGCCGCCATGGCGTGCATTGCCCGTGCCCTTCTGGCGATAGATCTTCTTGGTCGAACCCTCGACCTCGCTACGGTCTTTGGTCTTAGCCGTGCCCTGACGCTGGCGAGCATGCAGCAGGCGCACATCGAGATAGATGGCGTGATCGCTCGGCTCGATGCCAAAGACCTCTTCAGCCAGGGTGATCGTCTCACCCGTGGGCTTGCCCTGCATATTGATGACGTTGAGTTGCATGGTAGAGATGCTTTGCAGCCGACTTACTTCTCGATCAGAACGAATGAACCTTTAGCACCCGGAATGGCACCTGACACGACGAGCAGGTTCTGCTCGGGGATCACGCGCACCACTTGCAGGTTTTGCACCTTCACGCGGGCGCTACCCATATGGCCCGGCAGGCGCTTGCCCTTGAATACACGCGAAGGGTACGACGCGGCACCCATCGAACCGGGAGCGCGCTGACGGTTGTGCTGGCCGTGGGTCTGGCCGCCCACGCCACTGAAGCCGTGACGCTTGACCACACCCTGGAAGCCCTTGCCCTTGCTGGTGCCCACCACGTCGACGAACTCGCCAACCTGGAACAGATCCACCTTGATCTCGTCGCCGACCTTGTAGTTGGCGGGGTCGAGATCGAACTCGCGCAGCAGCGCAGCTGCCTCAATGCCTGCCTTGGCCAGGTGGCCCTTGGTGGCCTTGGGCAAGTTCTTCGCCTTCTTGGGGCCATAGGCCAGCTGAACGGCCTCATAGCCGTCGGTGCTGTCGGTTTTCACCTGCGTCACGACGCAGGGTCCGCACTCGATCAGCGTGCACGCCACCGCCTTGCGGTCGTCGTTGAACACGCTCGTCATCCCAATTTTTTTGCCGATTAATCCGGGCATGGTCGTGTGCGTTGAGGATTAGACTTTGATTTCGACGTCGACGCCGGTGGGCAGCTCGAGCTTCATCAGCGCGTCGACCGTTTTGCTGCTGCTGCTCAGGATGTCAATCAGGCGCTTGTGCGAGGCCACCTGAAACTGCTCGCGGCTCTTCTTGTTCACGTGAGGCGAGCGGTTGACAGTCACGATCGCCTTTTCGGTCGGCAGCGGAATGGGCCCGCTCACCACCGCTCCGGTGGTTTTGACCGTCTTAACGATCTTCTCGGCCGAACGATCCACGAGGTTGTGGTCATACGACTTGAGCTTGATGCGAATCTTTTGAGCCATACGGACAGACGATTGGCGTGGGGGTTGGTGCTGCTACTGGCTTAGACTTTTTCTTTGACGCCCTTGCTCTTGGCCACCACTTCCTCTTGGATGTTCCGAGGGGTGGTTTCGTAGCGGGCAAATTCCATGGTCGAATAGGCGCGGCCCGAGCTGAGCGTGCGCAGCTGGGTCACATAGCCGAACATCTCTGACAGCGGCACGTTGGCGAGCACCGCCTGGGCGTTGCCACGTCCGGCCATTGATAGGATCTGGCCGCGGCGCTTGTTGAGGTCACCGACGATGGGGCCCATGTACTCTTCGGGGGTAATCACCTCGACCTTCATGATCGGTTCGAGAATCACCGGTCCGCACTTGCGCGTGGCCTCACGGAAGGCATAGCGCGCGGCGAGTTCAAACGACAGCGAGTCGGAGTCCACATCGTGGTACGAACCGTCGTAGAGGCGCACCTTGATGTCTTGGGCCGGGAAGCCGGCAAGGATACCCTCGTCCATCGCACCCTTGAAGCCCTTTTCGATCGCGGGGATGAATTCGCGCGGAATCGAGCCACCCTTGATTTCGTTCAAGAACTCGAAGCCTTTGCCAGTTTCGTTTGGCATCACCTCGACGATGATGTCGGCAAACTTGCCTCGGCCACCGGTCTGCTTTTTATACGTTTCGCGGTGGCTGGTCTTGCCCGTGATGGTCTCGCGGTAGGCCACCTGCGGCTGACCTTCGTTCACCTCGACTTTGAACTCGCGCTTGAGGCGGTCGACCAAGATCTCGAGGTGCAGCTCGCCCATACCGGCGATGATGGTCTGGCCAGACTCTTCGTCCACTTTCACGCGGAAGGTGGGATCTTCTTCGGCGAGCTTGCCAAGCGCCATGCCCATCTTGTCGGCGTCGCCCTGCGTCTTGGGCTCGATGGCTTTCTCGATCACCGGCTCGGGGAAGCTCATGCTCTCGAGCACGATCGGGTGGTTAATGTCGCAGAGGGTGTCGCCCGTGCGCACATTCTTGAAGCCAATAGCAGCGGCGATGTCGCCGGCCTCGACCGAATCGATCTGGTTCTGCTTGTTCGCGTGCATTTGCACGATGCGGCTGATGCGCTCTTTATCGCCCGTGCGGGTGTTGAGCACATAGCTGCCAGCGTCGAGCTTGCCCGAATAGACGCGGAAGAACGCCAGTCGGCCCACGAAGGGGTCTGTCATGATCTTGAACGCCAGCGACGCGAAGGGCTCTTTGGCGTCGGGCTTGCGCGAAGAAGGCTCGTCGGTGTTCGGGTTGATGCCGTGCACCGCGTCGACGTCAGCCGGGCTGGGCAGGAAGGCGCACACAGCGTCAAGCATGGCCTGCACGCCCTTGTTCTTGAACGAGCTGCCGCACATCATCGGCTGGATGCTCATCGACAGGGTCGCTTTGCGAATGGCCGCGATGATCTCGGTGTGCGAGATCGAATTCGGGTTGTCGAAATATTTCTCGAGCAGCTGGTCGTCAAACTCGGCGATGGCCTCGATCATGTTCTGACGCCAGTGGTCCACATCGGCCTGCAGCTCGGCCGGAATCGGCACGACATTGAAGGTCATGCCTTGGTCGGCATCGTTCCACTCGATGGCGCGGTTGTGGATCAGGTCCACCACGCCGGTGAACTTGTCCTCGGCACCGAGGGGCACCTGCAGCGGAACGGGGTTGCCGCCCAGCTTTTCCTTGACCTGCTTGACGACGTCGAAGAAGTCGGCGCCGATGCGGTCCATCTTGTTCACGAAGCCTAGGCGAGGCACCTTATACTTGTTGGCTTGGCGCCACACAGTCTCTGACTGCGGCTCTACGCCGTCAACCGCACTGAAAAGCGCCACTGCGCCGTCGAGCACCCGCAGCGAACGCTCCACCTCGACGGTGAAGTCCACGTGACCGGGAGTGTCGATGATGTTGACACGATAGTCCTCTTTGGTCTCGCTCCACTTCCAGAAGGTCGTGACGGCCGCTGAGGTGATGGTGATGCCGCGTTCCTGCTCTTGCTCCATCCAGTCAGTGGTGGCAGCGCCGTCGTGCACCTCGCCCATCTTGTGCACCAGACCGGTGTAATACAAGATGCGCTCGGTCGTCGTCGTCTTACCGGCGTCGATGTGAGCTACGATCCCGATGTTTCGGGTATGAACTAGATCCGTCTTTTTCATGTCAAAGAGCGCGGAACGCGGACTACAAAGCTGGTAAGGCGGTGAGGTTGGAGCTTAGAACTTGAAGTGCGAGAAGGCTTTATTGGCTTCGGCCATCCGGTGCGTGTCTTCCTTCTTCTTGACGGCGGCACCTTCGCCTTTCGCCGCAGCCAGAATCTCGCCGGCTAGGCGCTCTTGCATGGTCTTTTCACCACGCTTGCGGCTGTATTCAATCAGCCACTTCATGCCCACCGACAGGCGACGCACGGGGCGCACTTCCGTCGGAATCTGGAAGGTGGCACCACCCACACGGCGGCTGCGCACCTCGACCACAGGCATGATGTTGTTCAGCGCCGTTTCGAACTGCTCGAGGCCATTGGCACCCGACTTCTTCTCGACGATCTCGAGCGCGCGATAAATGATGCTATAGGCGGTGCTCTTCTTGCCGTCGAGCATGAGCTTGTTGACGAAGCGGGCGATCATCTCACTGCCGAACTTCGGGTCAGGGATGAAGTAGCGCTTGGGGGCGGGGCGATTACGCATATCGGTGGGCTATCGTGCTGTCTCCGAATGAGTTACTTCTTCTTAGCGGGGGCTCCTTTGCCGGCCGGGGCGGCGCCTTTCTTGGGCACCTTGGCGCCATACTTCGAGCGCGACTGCTTGCGGTCAGCCACACCAGCGGTGTCGAGCGCGCCACGCACGATGTGATAGCGCACACCGGGCAGGTCTTTGACACGACCACCGCGCACCAGCACGATTGAGTGCTCCTGCAGGTTGTGGCCCTCGCCAGGAATGTAGGCGTTCACCTCTTTCTGGTTGGTCAGGCGCACCCGAGCCACTTTCCGCAGCGCCGAATTGGGCTTCTTGGGCGTGGTGGTATACACCCGCACACAGACGCCGCGGCGCTGAGGGCAGCTATCAAGAGCAGGACTCTTGCTCTTGTACTTCATAGCCTCTCGGCCGTGGCGAACTAGTTGTTGAATCGTAGGCATAGGGGCCTTTTCAAAACAGGACTGCAAAGGTACGCGAATCCCCCACAACTGCGCAAGGCAGTGGCCGAAAACTTTGCACGGCGATAAACATCCTCCACACCCCGCCCTTAACCAACTGGTCAAGGTCGATCGGCGGCAGGGCTCAAGCGGGTCCAGAGTGCCTCGAGCTGAGGCTCAAGGGAGCGGCCGTCGTTCTCGATCACAAACGTGGCCAAGGGGATTTTCTGAGTGTCTGGCCACTGCCGGGCCATGCGCGCCCGCACCTGCTCGGCGCTGGCCCCGTCGCGGGCCATCACCCGGGCCAAGCGCACCGCCTCGGGCGCCGTCACCAGCACCACTGCATCGTAGCGGTCGGCATAGCCCAACTCGAACACAATAGCTGCCTCGTGCACCGCGAAGGGGACGCGTTGCGTGGGGCTTCTTCGCTCATTTTCAGCGCGTTGAGCAGTAAACCAGGCCCTGCTGGCCGCGTGCACAGCCGGGTGTACCAGGGCATTTAGTCGGTTCAACACCTCGGGCTCAGCAAAGGCCCGCTGGGCCAAGTAGGGCCGATTCAGCTCTCCCTCTTGGGTAAACACCTCATTACCAAAGGCTTGAACCAGCTGGCTACGCAGGGGCTCTTCGGCCATCAGGCGCTTGGCCGCCACGTCCGCCTCGAAAAGCGGAATGCCACGCGCCGCCAGCAATCGGGCCACGTGGCTTTTGCCACTGCCGATGCCGCCGGTGAGGGCTACGTACTTCATCTCCAGGGCGTTAATAGCGTCGGCTCACCCGCACCTGCACGACGGGTGGCTCTAGCCGCAGGCGCCGCACCTCTCCAGGCTGCCGCGTGACCACCGGCGCCACATAGCGCCCCCCAGCCTCTAGCTGGGCCGCGTCGATCACGAGCTCGAAATCATCGGGCTCCACCTGCTCAAAGCCATGCCAGGGCGCCTGATAGTGCACCCACACGTGGGCCGGCTGCAGGCTCACGTGGGCGCCGCTGGGCGCGTTGGCCACGCGCAGGGGCAGCAGCAGTGCGCCACCGCTAAAGCGCTCAAAATCAGCCGTCACGCGCACGGTCGCAGGCTCGGCGGCCAAGTCGTCGCCGGTGGCCAGGGGCACCGTCGCCGCCAGGCTGGCGCCCTCGGCCTCCAGCGTCAGGGCCGCAGTGGGCCAGGCCGAGAGGCCCCGCACGGCCCCCTCTGGCGCCAGCACCAGCACCGAGTCGGGCAGCACGCTCAGGCCCCCGCGCTGCCACCAGCCCTCCGAGGGCACCAGCGTCACCTGGGGGGACACGGCCAGGCGCCGCAGCACCTTGAGTTCGGCGTCGAGGCGCAGCGTGTCAGGCCTGATCGACCGCACCTGCACACTGCTCGGAAAGAAGCCCTCGACCTGCAGCGCCAGCTGCTCGCGGGGCAGGCGCCCGGTGCGAACGGCCGGGCTGAGGTCCACAGTGAGGGTGTCGGCGGCGCCCAGGCTATGGGCCAGCAGCTGCGCCCCTCGGCCGTCGACCTCGATGCTGAGCCGCTGCGGCAGGGGTCGGCGCAGGCGCAGGCCCGAGGGCAGGTTGCTATAGCTCACCGGCACCTCGACCACGGTGTGATACGTGGCCGACAGCTTGACCGACAGCCAAAACAGCAGGGCCACCCCCAGCGAAACCAGAATGCGCAGGGCGCGCTGACGCGTCATGGGGCCAAGTTACAGCCCCAGCGGGGGCGGGCTTAGGCCTTGACGGCTTCTTTCTCTTTGGCCTCTTTGGCTTCTTTGGCTTCCTTGGCGGCCTGGCGGGGGTCGAGCTCGCGAATCGCCGCGCGCTCATAGCGCAGCTTCACGTTGCTATCCACCTCGATCAGCACGGTCCCATCATCCTCGAGGCTTAGGATGCGGCCAAACACACCGCCGATGGTCACCACGCGGTCGCCCTTCTTGAGGCTCTCGCGGAACTCGCGCTCTTTTTTCTGGCGCTGCATCTGCGGCCGGATCATAAAGAACCAGAACACCAGCACGATAGCGCCCATCATGACGAGGCTGGGCCAGGTCGAGGGCTGAGCGGTGGCAGGCGCCGCCTGTAGGAGCGTAAAAAGCAGATTCATAAGAAGTTAGGTACGGCCCAAGGGGTGGGCGGTTCGAGTGTGCGCGTGAGGCGGCTTATTTCTTGGCCGGGGCCACCTCGGCCGTGAAGCGCAACTGCTTCACGCCCTCGGCGGTATTCATCCGCACGTCCACCGACTTGTTGTTCACGCCGGGCTTGCCCTTAGAGTCAAACTCGACCTTCACGAAGCCCCTTTCGCCGGGGGCCACGGGGGTTTTGGTCCACTCAGGCGTGGTGCAGCCGCATGAGGGCTTCACGTCGATGAGGGTCAGCGCCTTATCTCCCGTATTGGTGAAGGTGAACTTATACGACACCTTCTCACCCTCGGCGATGGTGCCGAAGCTGTGCTCTTCGGTGTCGAAGGCGACCGTGGTCACCTCAGCCGGGGTGGCAGCCACCGGACTAGCAGGGGTGACGGTTGCAGGGGCTTGGGTCGACTCAGCGGGCTTCGAACTGCAGGCCGTCATTAGCAGGACGGCGGCGAGAATCAAGGATTGGCGCATGGCGATGTAACGCTTAAGGGCGGCGCGAAGTTACGCCCCCCGGCGAAATCTGAGGAGCGACTCGATTAGAGGTTTTGGGGCGCCTTGAGGTCGTCGAGCATCGACTCGACCTCGCGCAGCAGCTCTTCGGCGCGGCGACGGTCGGCGCGCGAGAGGTCGGTCGACGAGGGCGCACTCGAGGGCCCAGCACCAGCCGTCTGGCCCTGCTGCTCGCGCTCGGCTAGGGCCGCCTTAAGCTTGGCTAGATACTGATCGAGCTGATAGCTGAGCTTCTCGCGGGTGTTTTTGCCCGTGTCGGGGGCGAATAGCACCCCTAGCACGGCCCCCACGGCCACGCCGCCGAGAAACGAGACAAACGAACGCATGCTGCTAGATACGCCCAAAACCGGCTCGGGCGGCACGCTATAGCCGCTTTTGGTATCCGCTTAACCCAGCACAGGGGTGTCGAGCAGGCCCTTGCCGGTCTTGCGGATCTCGCCCGCCGACAGCGCCGAATGGTAGATCCGGTCGAGAATACCGTTGAGAAACTGGCTGCTCTTGTCGGTGCTGAACTCGCGCGCGAGGTCGAGGTATTCGTTGATCGTCACCTTGACCGGAATCTCAGCGTGGTGCAGCAGCTCCTCTACGCCCAGCAGCAGCAGGATGCGGTCGATGAGGGCCACCCGCTCGAGCTCCCAGTGTTCGAGGGCGGGCGCGATGCGGGCCTCGTGCTCGGCGCGGCGGCGCATGGCGCCATAGTAGAGCTCACGCAGGAAAACAGCGTCTTCGTCTGAGGTGCTATCGGCCGAGCGGTTCTTAGCCTCGTGGTCGCGCGCCGCCTTGACCAGCGCGTCATAGTCCTCCGACAGCAGTTGGTTGAATACCTGTTCGATCGGGCTGCCCGAACTCAGGGCGGCGTAGCAGGCCTGCAGCACCTTGGTGCGGATGGCGTGACGCGTCAGCATGTCAAATGGGTCGAGCGACGGACGAACCGTCAGGGGAATAGAGGACAAAGCTACGCCCTTTTCGGGGGACGGGCCTAACGCCTAGGGGGCTCAGTCGCCTATCGGCAGCTCAACGCGGAAGAGGCTGCCGCGGCCCGGCTCGCTGCGCACCAAGCGAATGCGCCCGCGGTGATAGTTCTCGACGATGCGGCGGGAGAGACTCAAGCCCAGACCCCAGCCGCGCTTTTTGGTGGTAAAGCCCGGTTTGAAAATGTCGCGCTGCACAGCGCGGGCCATGCCCCTACCGGTGTCTTCGACCTCGATCAGCACCTGATCGCGCTGCTGCCGTGCCCGTAGGAAAATGGCCCCTGACTGGTCGGTGAGGGCGTCGAGGGCGTTTTTCAGCAGGTTCTCAATCACCCACTCAAATAGGATCGCATTCAGCGGCAGGCGGGTGCCGGGCGCCAGCTCGTTGTTCAGGCGCACCGTGATGCGCCCCGAGCGGGCGATGCGGCTGCTCACATAGTCGGTGGCGCGCTCAAGCAGTGGGCCCAGCTCAGTCGGGCTCAGCTCAGGGTCAGAGCCTATCTTAGAGAAGCGCTCGGCGATGTTCTGCAGGTGCTGCACGTCGTCATGCATAGCGGCCAGCACCTGCTCGTCGTCGGGGGCGGTGTGGCGCGCGCGCAGCAGCTCGAGCCAGGCGATCAGGCCCGAGATTGGCGTGCCCAGCTGGTGGGCAGTCTCTTTGGCCAGGCCGGCCCAGACGCGGTTCTGCTGGTTGCGCTCGCTGAGCAGCACGCTATAGAAGCCCGCCAGTGTCAGCAGCGCGATGAAGCCAAACGCGATGTAGGGGTAGGCCCGCAACACCCGCAGGGTGTCAGACTCACGGTAGTAGATCAGATTATACTGCCCGTAGTCAAACTCGATCACCAGCGGCGGGTGCTCGCGGTCGGCCTTCATAGCGGCCAGCTCGCGGCGTAGGGCCCGGTCGCGCTCGTCGGGGGTGAGCTTTGCGTCGAGGTCGAGGTTGTCGGTCAGGGGGTTGCCGGCAGTGTCGGTGACGATGGTTGGCACATTGACCAGCCGACGCTCGCGGCCCGTCTTCAAAAAGTTATCGAACAGAAACTGCGACTCCGGCCCCTCGTGCGTGACGATGTATTTCAAAATCTCGACATAGAGCTTGAGGCGGCCCTCTTCTTCTTTGGCCAAGCGCTGCACAAGGCCGTTTGACACCCACAGCGAGGTGATGACGATGGCGATCACCACCACCAGCAGGGCGTTAAACGGGCGCAGCCAGATTGCCGAACGCATATCGGGGCCAAGGTAGGCGACGAGGCACATTCGCCCCGCTAACTTGCCCCGCCTAGAACCAACGCATGATCGCTTACCTCGACGGCGCCCTTGTGGTCAAAGAGCCCTCTCACGTGGTCGTCGACTGCCACGGGGTGGGCTATCTAGCCCGCATCTCGACCACCACCTATGCCGCCCTTGCCCCGCTCGAGCGCGCCCGTTTGTGGACGCACCTGATGGTGAAAGAAGACAGCCACACCCTCTACGGCTTTGCGTCGCTCGACGAGCGGCAGGCCTTTGAGCTGCTGATCAGCATCAGCGGCGTGGGGGGCGGCACGGCCCTAACGGTGCTCTCGGGCCTGCCCGCTGCCGAGCTGGCCGGGGCGGTGGCCCGGAGCGACGTGGCCGCCCTCAAACGCATCAAGGGCATCGGGCAAAAGACCGCCGAGCGCATCGTGCTCGAGCTGCGCGACCGGCTCACCCCGGGTGGCAGCGCGGCACCCGGCCCCAGCCCCGGCCCCAGTGGCCGCGTGCGCGACGAGGCCCTGGTGGCCCTGCTCGGCCTAGGCTTCGCCCGGGCACAGGTGGAGAGGAAAGTAGACGAACTGCTCGCGCGCGACCCCGCTTTGCCCCTTGAGGCCCTAGTCAAGGCCGTGCTCCGCGGGGCTTAGGCCTGTTCAATCAGTGGAGCGACCCCCTGCGGAATGGCTCTTTCCAAGGAAAAACCTTGGCCGAATGGGCCCGCTGCGCTAGTTTTGACCGAGGTGGAACGATTTTCGAGCCGGCCATTCCGGCTCGGTTCATTTTCGCCCGCCGAACCCTAGACTCACCCGCCGATCTGCGCCGCTCGCCCTGCATGAAGCACCGCTACGCTGTCAGGACCCGCTGAGGCCCTGCCCCACCGGACCCCCTGAACTAACCCCGACGACCGCGCACCTTGGCGCTATTCCTGCAGAGCATCGCGCCACTCCTGGCGCTGTTGGCGGGCCTTTTGGTCCCCGCGGTGCGTCCTACCCTGCCACCTAGGGCAGAGGCCTCAGCACAGCGGCGGGCACCTGCGCTCAACCCCAGACGCGACCCCACCGTCACGCGACTGCGAGGCCCTGCCGCCGAGCCCTTGCCCCTCAACACACCAAACCCCAAGGCCGAGGCTACTCCAGAGCCGAAGGCTGAGCCTGCCCTCACCCCGGCCGACAGCAGCGGGCTGCCCGACGAGGTCTTTGTGATTCAAGTGGGCAATGACAGCCTAGCACGCCTGCGCCACCTGCGCACGCCCTGGCGCGACCGTGCTGACCTAGGCCAGCCTGCCCCACCCTCGCCCCTCTACCTGCGCAACCCCTCGAACGTGCAGACCGTGGTCGAGCTCGCGCCTGACGGGCAGGGCTTCTACATCTATGAGCGCGTCGGCGGCCGCGATGTGCGCCCCCCCACCTATATGACCCGGGCCGAATACACCCGCATGCAGCGGCAGCGGCAGCAGGCCGACTACTTCCGCAAAAAGTCGGCGAGCTCGGCGCAATCGGGCACGGCCAACCGCCTCGTGCCCGCGCTGAACGTCAACAACGCCCTCTTTCGCGACATCTTCGGCTCGGGCAAAATCGACATACGCCCCAACGTCACGGCCCTGCTCGACCTCTCGGCCCGCACCAACGAGCAGCAAAACCCCTCGCTCAACCTGCGCCAGCAGGCCAATACCTTCTTCGACTTCCGCCAGCAGCTTCAGATGAACGTGGTGGGCACCATTGGCGAGCGACTGCGCGTGCGGGCGAACTACGACACCGAGGCCTCGTTCAACTTTGAGAACCAGTTCAAGGTCGAGTATCTCGGGCAAGAGGACGACATCGTCAAGCGCATCGAGGCGGGCAACGTGTCGCTGCCGCTCAACAGCTCGCTCATCACAGGCGGGCAGAACCTCTGGGGCGTCAAGGCCGCCTTTCAGCTCGGGCCAGTGATGGTCACCGCGGTGGCCTCTCAGCAGCGCGGCCGCACCAACGAGATCGTCGTGCGCAATGGCGCGCAGCAGACCGAGTTCAACAAGAAGGCGCACGAGTATGACGAGAACCGCCACTTCTTCCTCAACCATTACTTCCGCGGGCTCTATGAGCGCTCGCTGCAGCGCCTGCCTGTGCTGCTCTCGCCCATCAAGGTGACGCGCATCGAGGTGTATGTGACCAACCGCAGCAACGCCGCCACGCAGAACAACCGCAACGCCGTCGGCTTCGTTGACCTCGGCGAAAACGACCCCATGACGGGTGGCCGCGTGTACAACGCCGGCGTCACCGCGCCCTTCGTCGGCGCCCTGCCAGAGAACAGTGCCAACGACCTCTACCGTCGCCTCACCGCAGGCAACGACGCTCTGCTGCGCAACCGCCAGAGTGTGGTGCGCGCGCTCAATGACGGTAGCCCTTTTACAACAGGGTCTGACACCATTCCCAACTTCGAGCTGGTCGAGAACATGCGTCGCCTGGCCGAGAGCGAATATGTGCTCAACCCCGAGCTGGGCTACGTCAGCCTAAACCAGCGCCTACAGCCAAATGACGTCGTGTTCGTCGCCTACGAATACACCTCGGTCGAGGCACCGGGCCGCGTGTTCCGCGTGGGTGAGTTCAGCAACGACGTACCAGCCGACCAGACGAATAACAACGTGCTGTTCCTGAAGATGCTCAAGCCCTCTGAGAACCGGCCCGTGGCAACCCCCGCCTCGGGCATGGGCCCCGCGCAGCCGTATCCGACCTGGGACCTGATGATGAAGAACGTGTATTCGCTCACGGCCTTCAATCTGCAGAAAGATGGCTTCCGTCTCGACATCACCTATGAGAGCACCGACGGCCAGGGCGACATCAACTACCTGCCCGTCACCAACCCCGCGCAGGCGGCATTGGCCCAGCGTCCCATCATCCAGCTCGTGCGCCTCGATCGGCTGACGAACAACGTCGATGCCGCAGGGCCCGACAGCCGCTTTGACTTCTTGCCCGGCATCACCATCGTGCCGGATAAGGGCTTCATCATCTTCCCGACGCTCGAGCCTTTCGGTCGCACCATCACCGACCAGCTGACCTCGCCCGCCGACGACTCGCTCTTTGGCTACCCGCAGCTCTATCGACTGACCCAGATGGACGCGCTCCAGCTGCACCCGCAGCGCAACCGCTATCGCCTGCGCGGCCTCTACGCCTCTGCGGGGGGGCAAGACATTCAGCTCAACGCGGTGCAGATCGTCCCTGGCTCGGTGCGTGTCACGGCCAACGGCGCCCCACTGGTCGAGGGCAGCGACTACATCGTCGACTATCAGATCGGGCGCGTGACCCTGCTCAACCAGGGCGTGCGCGCGAGTGGTGCTGAGATCCGCATCAACTTCGAGTCAAACACCCTCTTTGGCATCGACCAAAAGACCCTGCTCGGCAGCCGCATCGACTATAAGGTGAGTCGCAACCTGCAGCTGGGCGCCACCCTGCTCTACCTCAATGAGCGGCCGTTGATCAACAAGATCGTCATCGGCGAAGAGCCCATGGCCAACTTCCTTTGGGGCCTCGACGTAAACTGGAGCACACAGAGCCAGCGGCTGACACGCCTGCTCGATGGGCTGCCGTTCTACTCCACCACAGCTCCATCAGATGTGGCGCTACGCGCAGAGTTTGCGCAGCTGCGACCAGGCTTCCCTAGCCAGATCAGCACCGAGCGCGAGCGCGGCATCAGCTACATCGACGACTTTGAGGGCACCGCCACTTTTCTCGACCTCGGCAATCAGGTGCAGAACTGGGTGCTCGCCTCGCGCCCGCAGCGCTCGCCCGCCCTGCCGCCCCTCAGCGGCACCGATTCGCTCGAGTCGGGCTACCGCCGCGCGCGCCTGAGCTGGTATCAGATCGATGCCCGCTTTTTCGACCGCCCGCAGGATTTCGGGCTCGACAATCAGAGCCCCGCGCTGAACAACCCCTATAGCCGGCGGGTGTCGATTCCAGAGCTCTTCCCCAACCGCACAATCGCCGGCACCGACTTCCTGCAGACGTTTGACCTGCAATACACCCCCGACGAGCGCGGTCCCTACAACTTCGCTGCGACGCCGAGCCTGTTGCAGCCTGATGGCCGCCTGACCAACCCCGCGCAGAACTGGGCCGGCATCATGCGCCGCACCACCGGCCAGACAGACTTCGAGGCGGCCAACTTTGAGTTCATCGAGTTTTGGATGCTCGACCCCTACCTGCAGGGCGCGAACCCCGGCGGGGACCTCTATCTGAACCTAGGCAAGATCAGCGAAGACCTGCTGCCCGACGGCCGCCGCAGCTTCGAGAACGGCCTGCCACGCACTGCCGCCGAAGACGCCTCGGCGGCCAACCTGAGCACCACCGAGTGGGGCCGCGTGCCAAACACTCAGGTGCCCACCAATGCATTCGACAACAGCCCCGAGGCCCGCGCCTTCCAAGACGTGGGCTATGACGGTCTGTCGAGTGAGCGCGAGCGCACGTTCTTCGCGCCCTTCCTGAGCGCAGCACAGGCAGTGGTGGTGGACCCGGCCGCGCGCGAGCGCCTCGTGACCGACCCCAGTGGCGATGACTACCGATTCTTTGGCGATGCGGCGCTTTTCCCGAGCGGCACCGACATCCTCACCCGCTATCAGCGCTATGCCAACCCCGAGGGCAACACCCCACTCTCGAACCCCGGCGACAACTTCAGCCGCGCGCAGACCCTGCTGCCCGATGTCGAAGACATCAACCAAGACAACACCCTGAATACCACCGAGGCCTACTACGAATACCGCGTCAGTCTGCGCCCCAGCGACCTCACCGTGGGTCAGAATTTCATCATCGACCGCCGCGAGGCCCGGGTGCGCCTGCGCAATGGGCGCGATACCGTCGCCATCTGGTATCAGTTCCGCGTACCGCTGCGCGAGGGGGTGGCGCGTGGCAGCATCCCCAACTTCAAAGCGATTGATTTCATCCGCCTCTACATGACGCAGTTTGCGCAGCGCACGACCCTGCGCTTTGCCAACTTCCGCATCATCAGCACGGCCTGGCGCTCACTACCCGAGACCCTGCGCCTGGACTCAATCGCGCCCCAGCAGCCCAAGCTGGCCCTGGCCACCGTCAGTATCGAAGAGAACTCAAGCAAGACGCCCCACCCCTACGTCGTGCCGCCCGACATCCAGCGCCAGGGCGTGCCAGCGAGCCCCATTCCAAACCAGCTGCAGAACGAACAGTCGCTGCAGCTGCGCATCGAAGACCTAGGCGAGGCCCAGTCGCGCGCAGTCTATAAGAACGTGAACCTCGACCTGCGCTTCTACGAACGCCTCAAGATGTGGGTGCACGCCGAGGCCATCGGCGCGGGCAACTTCGCCAACCCGGGTGATGCGACAGTGTACATCCGCCTGGGCAGTGACTTTGACCTCAACTACTACGAATACGAGGTCCCGCTCTCGGCCTCGCCGATGGGCTCATCTGCTCCGTTCGACATCTGGCCTCTAGCGAACCAGATCGACCTGCGCCTGCAGGACTTCAGCGATGCCAAGATTCAGCGCAACGTCTTGGGCATTGCACCCGACCAGCGCTATGCCTTCCGCACCGCCGACGGGCGCATCCTAGCCGTGCGTGGTAACCCCCAGTTGCACAACGTGCGCACGATCACCATCGGCGTGCGCAACCCACGCCAAGGCTCGCTCAGCTCGACGCCCAGCGACAACGGTCAGCCCGTCAGCATCGAGGTGTGGGTGAACGAGCTGCGCGTGACCGACTTTGACCAATCGGCGGGCTGGGCTGCCTCGGGCCGTATGAATATCAAGCTGGCCGACCTCGGCAGCCTGTCAGTGGCGGGGGCCTACAGCACACCGGGCTTCGGCGGGGTCGAGCGCCGCATTTTTGAGCGCACGCTCGAGTTCCGCAAGCAATATGATGTGGCCACCAATCTGCAACTGGGCCGCCTGCTGCCTAAGAAGCTGGGCCTCGAGCTGCCGGTGTTCTTCTCCTACGGCGAGCGCATCATCACACCCAAGTGGAACCCCTATGATCCTGACGTGCTGCTCGCCTCGCAGCTCGAGATCACGCCACAGGCGCGCCGTGGCGACGCCGAGGCCGCTAGCATCGACTATCAGCGCAGCTACAGCTACGCCTTCAACAACGTGCGGCGGGTGCGTCAAGACCCGACCAAAAAAGCGCAGCTATGGGACATTGAGAACTTCGCCTTCTCCTATTCCTTTAGCGAGAACTACCGCCGCAACGCCCAGATCGAGCGCCGGGTAGATCAGCAGTACCGCGGCGGTATCACCTGGAGCCACAACTTCAACCCCAAGCTCTACGAGCCGTTCAAGAAGTGGCTTGGCGGCCGGCAGAATTTGATCACTGCCTTCAACTTCTACCTACTGCCGCAGAATGCCATGGTGAGCTTCAACGCACAGCGCCTATATGAAGAGGAGCAGTTGCGCGACGTGTCAGGGGTGTATGGTTCGGCGCGCTTCCGCCAGCCAGCCTACTACTTCCAAGACTTCCAAATGACGCGCAACTATGCCCTGCGCTGGGACCTCACGCGCAGCCTCGGCCTGAACTACACCAGCACCGTCACCAGCCGGGTGGACGAGCCGCGCGGCCGTCTCGACACCCCCGAGAAGCGCGACACGCTCTGGCGCCGATTCTTCGACGGAGGCCGTACGCTGAACTTCAACCAAAACATCACGGCCAACTATCGCTTGCCCTTTGACAAAATCAAGCAGCTCAACTGGGTCAGCTCGAGCCTGAACTATGGCGCCGACTATCGCTGGCAGTCGGCAGCCATCGGCAACGACAGCCTGGGCAACACCCTAGGCAACGCCCAAAACATCCAAGGCCAAGCAGCACTAAACCTCGGCACCTTCTACCGCAAGTTCCCGGCGATCCAGCGCCTGCTCAAGCCGATTCCGCGCAAAACGATCTACTCCCTGCGCGACAGCACTCGCCAAGAAGGCGACTACTGGCGCGTCGCCGGCAAGAACCTATACAAGGCATTGGCGAACATCTTCTTCTCGATTCAGAACATCGACGTCAGCCTCTCGACCAACGCCAGCACGACGCTGCCGGGCTTCCTGCCCTCACCGAGCTTCTTTGGCAATGCCTATGGCTACACCAACCCCGCCAACGGCATGAGTGGCGCCGCCCCTGGCTGGGATTTCATCCTCGGCGCGCAGCCCGAGCTTACGCCCACCGGTTGGCTGCGCAAGGCCACCGAGCGTGGCTGGCTATCGACCGACCCCCGGGTGGTGCAGGGCTTCCAGCAGACGACGGGCTACACCTTCAGCGGGCGCACATCGGTGTCGCTGTTCAAGGGTTTCCGGGTGGACCTGAGCGTGCAGCAGTCGCGCAACGAGAACACGAGCGGCGTGTTCCGCTTCGACACCACCTCGGGCATCGAGTCTTTCGTACTGGCGAATCAGAACGGCCTAGGCACCTTCTCGATGTCGTACTTCAGCCTGCACACTGCCTTTGATGACCCCGACCGGCTGTTTGCGCAGTTCGACGGGCCCGAGCGGCAGGCGATGTCGAGCCGACTGCGCTTCGGCAACCCGAACTACTCGGCCACACTGCCTGGCGGCCGCGATATCCGCCTCGAGAATGGCTTCTGGAACGGCTACACCGGTTCGTCGCAAGATGTGCTGATCCCCGCCTTCCTCTCGACCTATGGGCCCAACAGCACCGGCGGCGTGCTGCTCTCCCCCTTCCCGAAGATTCCGCTGCCAAACTGGAACGTGAACTACACGGGGCTGTCGGAGATCTGGTTCCTCAAAGAGCTGTTCAAGCAGGTGACGCTCACGCACGGCTACCGCTCGACCTACACCGCTAACTATCAGTATAACCTACGGGCAAACGACGCAAACGGCGACGGCTTCGTCGACACACGGGTGCGCATCGACTCGGTGGGGGTGGGCGCCGACACGGGCCGCTACAACTTCCAACCAGGCTATGTGATCCAGTCGGTGATCATCAGCGAGTCGCTTTCGCCGCTGCTCGGCATCAACTTGGCACTCTATAACGGGGTGACGCTGCAGTTCGACTACAAGCAGACGCGCATCCTGACGCTGAATGTGGGTGCCCTGCAGCTGGTCGAGTCGCGCAACCGCGAGCTGACGCTCAACCTGGCCTGGACGCGCCAGCGCACTTCGGCCCCGCTCAGGCTCTTTGGCAGCTTCATCGAGATCAAGAACCAGCTCACCACGCGCTTCGAGCTCACCGTGCGCGACACCCGCACGCAGAATCGGCGCCTCGACTCGAGCCTACTCCCCGAGCCCACCCAAGGCAACTTCGGCTATACCATCAAGCCCTCGGTGGACTATAACGTGAGCCAGCAGCTGACAGCCCGAGCCTATTACGAGCTGTCGGTGAACCGGCCGGTGCTGAGCACATCCTTCCCGACGCGGTTCACGGCGTGGGGGGTGCAGATTCGGTTTACGATTCAGTAGGGCCGCCGGGCAGGGCTCGTGGGGGCGGGGCGCTGAGCGCACGCAACACCTCGGGGCTGACCGAGGCGCCCGTCTGCTGCGCGAAAAGCTCGAGCAGGTGCAGTAGAATTTTTTCTTGGCGGTCTTGGCGGTGCTCGACGTGGTCGAGGCGCTGGTGCAGCTGGCTCAGCAGAGCCTCGACCCGCTCGAGGCCCGCGTGCTGCTCACTGCTCTGGTGACGCACATCGACGAGCTGATCGGCCAGCTGGCGTACGGCCTCGGCCAAGCCATCCTGCCGGATGAGCGACTCGGCCAGCAGCTCGATCAGGCGGCTGAGTTCGCGGGCGGGGTCGGGGGTGTCGGGCATGGGGTTCAACCACGAATCTAAGCGAGCGCCGTGCCAGTCGGCACGGCTGTGCCCAGGCCCGCTGAAGCCGAGTGAGGATATCGAAAAAAAATGTGCGCCGTTTGGGGCGAATGGTTCACGAGGGCTCGGGGGCGAGTGCCCCCCGGCCGTAGGGGCAGGGGGATAAACGCCGACGACCACCCGAGGGGTGGCCGTCTGGCAGAGCTTCACCGAGGCTTAGGGCTTCGGAGTATTCGCCGCGGGCTTGGTGGCGGGGGCGGCCACGGTGCGCACCCCTGTGCTACCACTGCCACCCATCAACTCTTCGAGGCGGCGCAGGCGCTGCTCTTGGGCCTCGAGCTGACGCTTGAGGGCGTCGTTCTCGGCCTTGAGGGCCTCGACCGCGCTGGCCTCTGCCTTCTCAGAGCTGATCTGGGTGAGCTTGGCCTCGTGGTCTTTGAGAATAGAGAGATTATACACCCCCATTTCCTGATACTTCAGACCGTCTGGAATCATACGGCCCGTCGAATCAGGAGCGTACAGTACCAGCGGCTTAAACAATGAATCAAGGGTCTCAGCGATCATACCCACGCTCTCAGCACCAGAGTCTTTATATCGGAAATGCTTGAGTGGTAGGTTCAAGTAGGCCTGGCGATCAAAATCGAGCGGCCTAACATTGTCTTTGTACCTCAAAGAAGACGTGTTGCGGTAAAAACGACCGGTGCCATCCGATGTGATCGTCGCAAACAAACCGGTTGGCAACTGGGCATAAATCTCACTCCACGTAAAGCCAGCCACGCCCAAGCTCACAACATCATCTGCTTGCGGACGCACATCACCATAATTGACAACTCCGTTGTTGCCTGGCGCGAGGACTATATCGCCTTGGTTAGTCTGCCCCGGGGCACCGTTACCCCCGTTGATCGTAACCGAACCGCCAATTGCAGCTAAGTTGCTTCCAGCCGTAAGAGTGATGCTGCCGCCAGAGCCGGTGCCCGAACCGCCGCCAGCAGTAAAGCCAAGTGCTCCCCCAGCCCCATTGACAGTACCTGCCCCAGCGTTGATCGAAATGAAGCCTCCGCCAGAACCAGCCGGACTGCCAGCACCGCCCGTGAGCGTAATGTCACCGCCACTGCCAGTTCCTGCGCCTGCTGTAGCAGTAACAAAAAGCTCACCGCCCTCTCCATTCCCAGTGGGTGTACCACCGACAATATTCACGTCACCGCCGTTAGCTGTTCCGGCGCCAGCACCATCACCGCCTTGCAAAATGATGGTACCACCCGATCCAGCAGTATTTGCATCGCCAGGACGCAGCGTCAAGGCAAAGCCGCTACCGGAAGTGCCCCGATCGCGCAAGAAGAGCTCTCGAGCGGCCGTGCCATCATAGGAGATGTTACCCGTCACGTCGAGCACACCGCCCGGCAAGGTCGGCGCTGAGGCGGCTCCGATGTACACGTTGCCGCGCAAGGCAGAGCCGGTGTGCGCCATGAAAACATCGCCGTTGATCACGCCCTGGCCGCCGTAGATGCGCACATTGCCGCCGACGTCAGTGCCGGTGGTGCCACCGAAGATGTTCACCTGACCGCCAGCACCCGAGCTGGAGGGGCCGCCATTGAGCTGCAGGGCTCCACCAGCACCGCTGCCATTGCCCGCGCCCGAGGCGACGGCGAGGCCAAAGCCTGCGGTGTTCGCCACCAGCTGGTCCTGCACGGAAATGCTTCGGCTGCCATTGATGAACTGCAGATTACCCGAGAGGTTGAGCAGCTGGGCAGTCGTGGGGTAATTGGTAGCACCCATCAAAATCACACCGTCTTCGCGAATCACCATGTCCATGTCGTTCTCGACGATGTTGGTGCCATCGTTTAGCTGCACGCCAAACATGAGCTCGTGCTGCACCGTGGGGTTCAATCGGCTGAAGATGGCCGCATTGAAGCGCGTGTTCGAGGTTGTGGTGTTGTTCTTAAAACGGATACCCGTTTTGGAGTTTGCCGCACCGTTGTAGTTCGACATGTCCATCAGCACGCCTTCCCCGTCATCCGCAGCACCGGCTAGGGTTCCGCCCATGCTGAGTTCTTGGTGAATCTCATTGTCGGGCAGGTTGATACCGACGCGGCCGCGGGCCGTGACCCCGGTGTGCGCCAGCAGCACATTGCCCGGCGAGCCGGTGCCGTTGTTCAAGCCGCCATGGACCACCACATCACCACCGCTCGAGGGAACGCTGGGGCCACCGTCGCCAGCAGCGATCGTGATCCGACCGCCTGCGCCCGTGTTTGCTCCCCGGCCAGCGTTGAGCGCTATCGCACCGCCCGCACCGAAGCTGCCCGCCGTGGCGTCTTCGCCAACTAGGCGCACCTGACCTGGGGCGCCGCCACCGGGGCCGTTGCGACCTGAAATGAGGGTGAGGTCACCACCATTAGCCGACCCAGCAGCCTCGCCCGCGCGCAGCTGGATGAGACCACCTGGGGCCGTGCCGGTGCTTGTGCCAGCATCGACGAATATGCTACCACCTTGGTTGTTGCCCGCACCGGCGGCATTGCCGCCACCGATACTGACGTTGCCACCCGGGCCATCGACGGTGGGACCGCCACCGGCGATGCCAACAGAACCACCAAAACCAGTAGCCGCTGAGCCACCCTGCACACTGACTTGGCCACCGTTGCCAGAGGTCGTGCCGCCAGGGCCACCCGACAGCGTGGCTAGACCACCGTTACCGGTGGGGCCCGTTAGGCCGCCGCCGCGCACCCAGGCCGTGCCACCGTTCGAGAGGGCTGAGTTACCGTCGCCATCACCTGCCCATAGGCGCACTTGACCACCTTGGTTCGTGCTGCCACGCGCAGCACCACCTGTGATGAAGACACTGCCGGGGAAGCCGCCGGTGGCTGCCGATCGAGCAGCATACATTTGAACGTCGCCGCCGTTTGCGGGGTTCGGGCCGGTCGGTTCGCCTGAGGCGATCTGAACGCCGCCACCGTTACCACCGGGGCCATTGGCATTGCCACCATTGATGAGGACCGAGCCGCCGTTGCCATTCGAGGGCGCGAACGTAGCCCCGCCAGTGATCACGGCCAGGCCGCCTGATGCCCCAACGACGCTGCTAAAGCCACCATTCAAGTTCACGGAGCCTGCCTGGATGGCTCCAGCTACGTTGGCCCATCCACCCTGCAGCTGCGAAGCGCCGCCTACGCCGCCCGCGGGGGCGTCACCACCCATCATGGTTGCTTGCCCAGCCCCAGTGGGGCCTGAGCCTGCTCTGATATCAACTTGGCCCCCGCCTCCCCCGGTGCTACTGCCTGCATTGATGTTCACCCCGCCGCCATTGCCTGCTTGGCCAGGCCCTGCGCTGAGGCTAAGGGCGCCACCCGTGCCTCCAGCCGCCGCACCCTGCCCGCCGTTAATTGACACAGCACCCCCGTTAGCTGCCGCTGCACCAAACGCGCCGCCGCCGTTTACTATCGCTTGGCCGCCGTTGGCGCCGCTGGCACTGGCCGTGCCGCCCTGTAGCAATGCTGTGCCACCTGATAGCGAACCCGCCACGTTGGCATCACCGCCCAGCACCGCACCCTGACCACCCACAGAGCCGCCGCCATTGGCAGCACCACCCGTGATCACGGCGCCACCGCCGACGGCGGTAGCCCCCGTGCCACTCTGACCACCCTCGAGGCGCGCCTCACCACCCACGCCCGTAGCGCCGGTGCCTACACCGCCGCGCACCCTCATCCGGCCACCATTGCTGCCCGCCGCCGAGCCGTCACCCGCATAGATGTTCAGCTCATCGCCTGTGCCTGCAGGCGATAGGCCCGCGATGCCCCACGTGCGCGAAACCGCACCGTTAGGGAAGAGCGGGTTGCTCGCGCCGCCGCCCACCGCCACCCAGCTGCCGCCGGTGTAGCTGTAGAGGCCCGTGCCGATCTCGTGCACCACGAGGCCCTCAGCTGGCGCGACGATAGATGTCCGCTGTGCAGGCGTCATGCGCGGCGGCAGAAAGCCACGCGTGGTAGAAGCCACCTCGAACGCAGAAGAGGCGATTACAGAGGTATCGCCCGGCACATCCGCTACCTTGGTCTGACCCACGAACATACCCGCGAGGTCGCGCCCGTTGGCTGTAGCAGCACCAAAGACACCAACCGCGAAACTTGGAGCGGCTGTAACTTGAGAAAACGCGCGGCCGTACACGCCATAAAATCGACCACGACCATTGTGCGCTCCGACTTGGGTCGATAGGCCCAATACGCCGAAGTTGTGGAGCGCAGCTGAGTCAGCGGTAATCTCGCCGACCACGCCAGCATTGACATTGATCGCCTGTGGGATACCTAAAGAATTACCGCCTCTTGAGACTTGTAAAGCTGAGAACCGTCCCGCAGAAGAGGAAGTATTACCGTCGCTATTTGGAGCAATAGCACCGCGAACAGCCGTGGCAATACCCGTAGTGTTGTAACCCTCAGTCTGGAACTGGCCTACAGTCACATTGCCATTCCCGTTACCCGCGATAACAGTTATGCCATTCACCGAACTAGTTCCTGTCCTTTCTAAAGCTCGCACCGCAATACCTGCTTTGGTAGCTGCAAACCCGAGAAATGGAGTGGTGGAATTGTTTACAACGAGTGTCACGCGCTGACCGGCATTTGTGCCTGGGATGTTTGCCGTCACTTGGTAGGCCCCATTAAACACCCCGCGAACGGAAGTGTCAGCGGGTGCACCGACCGTTAGCCGTCCCGAGGCGTTAAACCGCGCGCGCTCGACACCGTTCGTGCGCATCACGAGCGGGAAGGCGTTCGAGGTGCCCAGGTACTGCGTGGTCGAGTCGGTCAGGGCCGAGCCGCCGAGGCCCCAGCCTGAGCCGCCACCCACCGCCTGCCACGTGCCGCTCTGGCGCACATAGAGGCCGGGCGAGCCGCCCGTCTGATAGGCCAGCATACCGTCGCTAACCGTAGCCGGGAATGCAGCCACGTTGTTCACGCGCGGCAGCAGCAGGCCCTTAGGATTGGTCGGGCCCAGTGGGCTGTTGAACTCGGCCAGGGCACTCGTGTCAGTGGCGAAGCCATTGCCCACGACCAAGCTACCGCCCGAAAAGCTCGCCGCAATGCGCCGGCTCCAGCCGACGTTTGAATTTGGCTGCATCTCGAGGCGTAGGCCGCGCATGAGGGCCCCCGTGCTAGCCGAGGTCATGCTGATGCTCACGTCGAGCGCGTCGGCCGTGTCGGCGGCGCCCAGCGGGCCATCCACTCGAAACTCACCGGCGATCTTACGGCGTGACTCACCTTCCACTGCGGCGCTTAGGCCACCGATCGCGCCGGCGTTGCCGCCCACGCCATTGGTTTGGCCGAGAATGGCATAGGTGCGCGCGTTTACAGTGGCCGTGTTGGAATAGGCCAGGTTGGCGCTGCCCACCGTTGCGCTGCCCGCATTGGTCGAGCGGTTGATCACCTCGTTGAAGTTACCCGCTGTGATACCCGCGCTCGTGGGCGCAGCCACCATGAGCGTGCGCACACCCGCGATGGTATCATTCGCAGTGGCCGCGGCCGAGCGACCCGTGAATTGTCCGAGTGCGAAGTTGTTGGTGAGGCCGATATCCTGCACCAGCAGGCGGCGGTTGGGGTCGGGGTTGAGGTTGGTGCCGATGGCGACGTTCCCGCTTGGGCCGATGGTGACGCGGCGATCGGGGGTAGTGGCACCCAGGTTTGTGGTCGAGAGGCTCAGCGAGGTTGGCGCCGACAGGGCCGTGAAGGCCGCCGTCGCCGTGGCCGTGATATAGGCACCGCCGCTCATGGCTCCGGCGCCATCCCAGCCCCGCATGCGAATCTGGCCGATCTCGTCGTTGGCTTGCACGGCCGTGAGCCCGACGAGGCTGCCCCGCGCACGGAACAGGTTGAGCTCCGACGAGTTCGTGTTGCTGGCCGTGATGTTATTCAGCTGCGCGCTGTTGTTGCTCTGGATGTTCACCCCGCCCTGGCCGGTGTTGTTGCTGGCCGGATTGGCCACGCCGTCGCCCATGATGACGCCGCCGTTGCGGTTGATACGCATGCGAGCCTGCGCGTTGGTACGGAACACGAGCGAGTAGTCGTTCGAGGTGCCTAGGTACTGGTTAACGGAGTCAGTCAGCGCCGTGCCCGTCAGGCCCCAGCCCGCGCCGCCGGCCAGTGGCAGCCAGTTACCACCGTTGTCGCGGTAGTAGAGGTTCGTGTTGTCGGCATACAGGTCGCCAGGTGACACCGTGCCCGAGGGCGCGCCAGCCTGCGGGCGGATGCGCAGCGGCGAGATGATGCCGTTGTTGTTGATGTCCACGAAGGCCGTGGGCGCATTGGTGCCAATGCCCACGCGACCCCGCGGGGCACCCGCCACCTGCTGCAGCAGGGCGTTGCCCGGCTGGCCGGTGCCGCCGCCGTTGCCCGCGAGCAGGTTGAGGTTACCCCCGGGGCCGTTGCCTGCCGCACTGCCGTTGCCTGCGGTTAGGTTCACATCACCACCCGCCCGCGCGGCTGTGCCGTTGCCATTACCCGACGTTAGGTTGATATCCGCACCTGGGGCACCCAGACCAGTGGTCGTGCCGCTTCCTGCAGCAAGCGTGATGAAGCCCGGCACTGTCACCGCCGAGCCGTTGCTGCCGGCGATGAGTTGGATGTTGCCACCCACGCCGCTCGAACCGTCGCCAGCCTCGAGGCGGATGTTGCCACCCGTGCCGCCGTTGGCGCCGTTGATATTGACCGCGCCACCACCAGTGGTTGCAGCCCCAGCTCCACCCGAGATCGAGACGTCGCCACCTTGGCCGGTGCCTTGGGGAATGCCACCATCGATGTTGACCGCCCCGCCGTTGGTGTTGCCAGTGCCGCCTTGGCCAGCAGCTAGGTTCAGCACACCGCCACCCGAGCCTGCTGCACCAGCACCTGAGGCGACGTTTAGTGTGTTGCCGACGCCCGTGGACTGAGCAATGTTGATAGTGCGGTTAGCCCCATTCTCAAATTGTATTACGCCACCCACCTGTATGGCCGGACCGGTGCCGGTGGTAGCCGCCCGTAGCGCAGGTGCCGTGCCGCCTACGACTGTAGCGCTGATGGCTGGCTGGGTGTTTGCGCCGCTGCGTGTTACCGCAAACAGCGTATCCGCCGCCGCCGACGACCCACCGAAGGGCAGGGAGAAGCCGCCAATAGGCGCAAACGCACCCGCGTGGCGCAGGTTGAGCTGGCCCGTCGTGCTATTGTAGTAGATCGCACCATCGGCCAAACCCAGCGTGGGTGCCGTGGCCTGCCCCTCAAGGCGGAAGGGCGCGATGTTCACGTTGTCGCCCGCTGGAGTCGTGATCTCAAACAGTGCCGTCGGGACAGTGGTCGAGCCGACGCCGACGCGGCCGCGCTGACTAGCGCCCGTCGGATCGTAGGCGAGGTAGGCATTGCCCTCCACACCGGTGTTCGAGTTGCCACCGGCCATAAATGCGTTGCCGCCGGTTCCGGTATTCGAGTTGCCGCCCAGTAGGGCACTGTTTCCGCCGTTTCCGCTGGTGAATGCGGTACCGCCACGCAGCTCGAGCTGGCCACCGCCACTGGTGCCCAACCCACCACCTGCCGCCACCGTCAATGCACCACCCGTGAAGCCACCCGTGGGCGCACCTGCACCGACGATCGAGAAGATCTGACCGTTGCCCGCGCCCTGCGCCATGCGAATCTGGCGAGGTGCAGAGGCATTAAACTCCATATCACCCGCTGACGAAATGGCCGGGCCCGTGCCTGAGTTAGACACAGCCAGGGTCGGCGATGTGTTGGTGCCGTTGGTGTTTTCGAAAAGGCCAGCTGAGCCGGTCGCCGTTCCCAGCGTGCGACCGCGAACCCCAGCACCGGCGCCGCTCGCCGCCTCGCCCAGCACGCCCGAAGCGGCCGTGGTCGTCTGGCCATAGACCGCCGCCGAGGTAGCGTCGGTGCTGAGCGTGGACCCGCGCACACCGAAGTTGCGCTGGGTGGTGCCAGCCGATCGACCGAAAATCGCCGACTGGTTCAGGTTGTCGCCCAGGGCGGTGGCGCTCATCACAGGAGCGGCATCGGCGCCAAACTTCGTGAGGGCAAAGAGCGTATCACCCGCGTTTGAGCGGCCCTCAGCGTCACCGATGGGCAGGCTCAGGCTTGCAGGGTCAGACCACTGAAGCTGGGCATCGACGCCCGCTTGCGTCTGCACGCTCAGCACCTGGCCTACTGTGCCGATGGTGGTCGGCAGGGTGTAGTTCTGATCAGCCGTCAGGTTCGGCACGATGAACTGAGTGCTGTTCGAGTTGTCCGCGTCGCGCAGCATGAGCGCAGCGCCACCCGACTGGCCATTGCGCAGCACTGCCGTAGCGCTGCCCGCGCTAGTATTGGTCAGGTTCAGCGCGTTGGCGTTGCCGATGGTGCCCGAGATGCCGGTGCCCGTCGAGGTGGCCGTGAGTTGCAGCGCCGCACCCGTGCCGTTGGTGGATACCGACAGCACCGGCGATGCGTTCGAGCCGTTGGTGTTGGACAGCACGGCCGCTGAGCCCGTGCCAGACACGTTGGCCCGCAGGGCAGTGCCACTGCCGGCGACGGCATCTATCTGCACCCCCGAGGCGGCGGTGGTGGTCAGCGCGTAGACCGACGCCGCGTTAGGGTCTGTGCTAGCCGTGTATGCAAACAAGCCGTAGTTCGCACCCGTGGCGCCTGAAGCCTGTGCCTCGATGCCGATACTACCAGGGGTGGTCGAGGTATTGATTACCGTGAAGCGTGAGGAGCCGCCCGTTGCTCCCCCAGCGTCGTTGAAGGGCAGGGTCAGGCCGCCGATGGGCGCGAAGGCACCCGCGTGGCGCAGGTTGAGCTGGCCCGTGGTGCTGTTGTAGTAGAGGTCGCCGTCGTTGGCGGTGGCGGGCGCAGCAGCCTGCCCGCGCAAGCGCAGCGGCGCGCGGTTAAAGCCACCTGTAGTGGGGTCAATGTCGAGCGCTGCGGTCGGTGCCGTGGTGCGCACACCCACCAAGCCCTGCGGGGCGAGCGAGGGGTTGATCGCCAGCAAGACATCACCTAGAGTGCCCGTGCCTGTGCTGCCGCCAGAGATGTAGGTGTCGCCACCGTTGCCAGTGCCCGTGCCATCGCCCGCAGCGATGAACACCGCACCGCCTACGCCAGTAGCCCCGGTGCCGTTGCCGCCATAGATCTGAGCGCCGCCGCCCTGTGCGGGGCCCGAACCACCACGCAGGTCAGCATTACCACCCGTACCCGAGGCGCCGGTACTCGAACCCGCCTGAACGGTAATTGTGCCGGCTGGGCCTGCAGCTGCCGTGGTGTTGCCGGCTTCTAGGGTGAGGCTGTTTACACCTACTGATCCTGAGCTCCGCTTTCGGATCGTTCGGTTACTGGTGGCCTCAAATTCCACATCGCCACCCGCTAAGATGGCGGGCCCGGTGCCCGTCGTCACGGCATAGAGGGCCGGGGCGAGGCCCGTGGTCACCGCTGCGCTGATGGCAGGCTGCGGGTTTGAGCCCGAGCGGGTGATAGCAAACAGTGTATCGGCGGCATTCGAACGGCCAGCCGCGTCGCCGAAGGGCAGGCTCAGGCCCGCACCGTTGAGCTGCTCCCAGCCTGTGCCCGAACGGTAGAAAATGTTCGTGCCGTCGGCGTAGAGATCACCGACATTCGGCGTGGTGGGGGCCACGCCGTTGCGCAACCTGAGACTGGCGCGGGCTAGGGTGCTCGCGTCCAGGTCGAGCAGGGCTGTCGGGGTGTTCAGGCCTATGCCGACATTATACGCAGGCGCACCATCGCCCAAGATGATACTGTTCGCCTGGGCGGCGGTAACCTGCGGACCAATGGCCACGGCATTGTTGGCATCAGTTCGCGCTTGAAAGCCGACGGCAACAGCAGACGAAACGGCACCACCCGAATTGCGCCCGCTGCCAGTACCTATAAACACGTTGTTACTGCCGCTGGTTACAGCTGTACCAGCGGATTCGCCCACGAAAACATTACCGTCACCAGTCGCATTCTGATCGCCAGCATTGTCACCCACAGCTGTGTTCTGGTTGCCAGACGTATTCGCTAGTCCAGCATCTGTACCAACGTAGGTATTGCTTTGACCTGTGTTTGCCAAGCCGGACCCACGGCCCACAAAGAGGTTATCTGTTCCGGCTCCTGACAAAAAGCGCTGGTCATTCACGAAAACACCACCACCCGTGTTGAGGTAGAGGTTGGCCCAGTTGTTGACACCAACTGCACCGCCTAGGTTACGGGGGGTAGCGTCAGGAATTAGATCAGCATTGATGGACGTCGCGGCTAGGTTGCTCAACGCAGTATTAGCGCCACCGGTCGCGTCAAGCTGCTCCCAGCCCGAGCCACTGCGGTAGAAGATATCCGTGCCATCGGCGTAGATGTCACCGATGTTGGGCGCTGTCGGGGCTGCTTGGTTGCGGAGGCGCAGCGCCGCACGGTTAGGGGCGCCCGCAGCCGCGTCGATGTCCAGCACCGCGAGCGGGGCCGTGGTGCGAATGCCGACCAAGCCCTGCGGGTTGAGCAAGTCGTTTATGCCAAGGTTGACATTCCCTATCGCGCTGGGGTTGGTCGAGTTGCCACCCGACAGGTAGAGGCTACCGCCTTGGCCGGTCGTATTGCCGTTGCCACCATTCACAAATACGGAACCACCGGGATTGCCCGCAAACGAGGCTGTGCCGCCAGTGATGGAAACGCGGCCTCCTATGGCGAAACCAACGCCACCACCCACGTTGACGGGGCCACCGGTGCCGGAGGGGTTGCCAGTAGAGGTGCCGCCGGTGACGTTCACGGCACCGCCTCGGTCATTACCTGCAGTCCCGCCGCCTTGCAAGAGCAGGTCACCTCCACGGCTCGCGCCTCCACTCGTAGAGGAGCCTGCTGCCACAGTGAGTGTACCAGGGATAGTCGGGAAATCTTGTGTGCGTATTGTAGCATCGCCATCGAAAATGACGTTGCCGTTGACAGCGATCGCCGGGCCGGTACCTGCGCTCACCGCACGTATAGCGGGCGCCGCGCTACCCGCGAGCACCGTAGCACTTATAGCAGGTTCGGGGTTCGCGCCGCTGCGGGTCACAGCAAAGAGCGTATCCGCCGCGGCCGACGACCCACCGAAGGGCAGGGTCAGGCCCGCACCGCCCGCGAGAGGCAGCCAGTTGCCACCGTTGTCGCGGAAGTAGAGGTTGGTGTTGTCGGCATACAAATCACCGGTCTGGACCACACCTGAAGGCACTGCCGCTTGCGGACGAATGCGCAGTGGCGAGATGATGCCGTTGTTGTTGATGTCCAAAAAGGCCGTGGGCGCATTGGTTCCGATACCTACGCGGCCGCGCGGCGCACCCGCCACAGTCTGCAGAATCACATCGCCGGGCGCTCCGAGACCGCTTCTGTTACCCCCGAGAATCTGCACATCGCCACCGCTGCCGTTCGACGCCACGGCGTTACCGCCGTTTAGGTTAGCCACACCGCCATCGCCTGCGATGCTGCCGCCCTGACCAGCACTCAAGGTGAGCGTGCCGCCAGCAAATGTGCCGTCATCGCCCCCTTCACCAGCCGTCACCGTTACGTTACCCGCTTGGCCTGACTGCCTGCCGCGGCCACCGGTGATCGCTAGGTTGCCGCCGTCGCCGCCAGAGCCTGCGGCGTCGCCGGCTAGGATGTTGATGGCGCCACCATTGCCAGGACCACCGGCTACGTTGTCGCCACCGGCAATGGTGACGGCACCGCCCGCGCCCGTGCCCAGGGCATTGCCTGCACTAAGGCTCAGACTGCCCCCCGCATTCGTGCCTCCAAAGGCGCTATTGCCAGCCGAGATGGCCAGATTATCGCCATTCGTAGCACCGTCTTGGATGGAGATCGTGCGTGCGGCGCCTTGCACAAATTGGAAGTTGCCGACCGACTCGATAGCAGGCCCGGTGCCGGTAGTGGCCGCGCGAATCGCCGGAGCCGTGCCGCCGATCACGTTGGCGCTGATCACCGGCTGAGCGTTTGCTCCACTGCGCGTGATAGCAAAGAGTGTATCCGCCGCGGCCGACGACCCACCGAAGGGCAGGGTTAGGCCCGCGCCGCCAGCAAGGTCCACCCAGGCGCTGCCGTTCCAGGTCCAGATCGTGCTGCCCTGGGCCATCACGTCGCCTAGGTTGCCGGCCGGGGGTAAAGACGGCTGCGGAATTAGGTTGAGCTGAGGCTCGTTGGCCAAATTCGACGCCACTGTGAGCTGCGCGGTGGTGGTGGGCGCAGCCGTGCCATTGGTCGCGATGTAGGTGCGGCCGACAGGCGTGCCCGATTCTTCTGATAGGGTCAGCTCAGCCAATGGGCTACTCGGCGACATGCGCACGTTGCCAGGGTTTGCTCCGGCACCGGCCAAGAGGGTCAGGTTGCCGCCGTTTGACACCCCATTACCTGCCGAGATGTTCACGTCGCCTCCGTTCTGGCCTCCGCCAGCCGACACGCTCACCGAGCCACCGGAGAAGCCGCCGCCAGCTGAGATAGCGACATTCCCACCCGTGCCTACACCTGCGGCCGTGCCGCCCGTCAGAAAGACTCGCCCACCCTGGCCGCTGCCGCCCGCACCCGCACCCGCGCCTAGGCTCAGGTCACCGCCGCCGGGAGAGCCCGTCGAGCCCACATTGGCACTGCCTGACGTAATGTTCAAATCATCCCCCTCGTCTTCGATCACCGCCGTGGCTACCGATAGGCTGCGGTCGCCACCAGCGTTCGACTCGAATTGGATGTTGCCTGCTGCCGAGAGCGCAGGCCCGGTGCCAGTACTGGCCGCGCGAATCGCGGGCGCTGTGCCACCGATCACATTGGCGCTGATCACGGGCTGGGTGTTCACCCCGCTGCGCGTCACCGCAAAGAGCGTATCCGCCGCGGCAGACGACCCACCGAAGGGCAGGGTCAGGCCACCCGCCGCTCCCCAAGTCAGGTTACCCGCGTTGTCGCTGGTGAGTACCCCTGTGGTGGCGGGTGTGGCCGCCGGCCACGTGTAGCTACTGTTTCCTGATAGGTTCGGAATTACAAACTGTATAAAGTTCGAACCATCGCTATCATACATGCTCAAAACGCCTGTAAACGTGGAGCGCAGTCTGAGCGCAGGTGCTGTGCCGCTAGCAGTGAACACGTCGACCGTAGGAGCTGAGTTCGCTGCATTGATATTTTGGAACAAACCCGCTGAGCCCGAGGCAGCCCCCCCCCCCAAGGTTGCAGCGAAGAGAGCGGGCGCCGAGCTACCACCCAGCACCGTAGCACTGATGGCAGGTTCGGGGTTAGCTCCGCTGCGCGTCACCGCAAAGAGCGTATCCGCCGCGGCAGACGACCCACCAAAGGGAAGGGTCAGGCCACCGCCGATGGGCGCAAAGGCGCCCGCGTGACGCAGGTTGAGCTGGCCCGTGGTGCTGTTATAGTAGAGGTCGCCGTCATTGGCGGTGGCAGGCGCTGCCGTCTGCCCGCGCAGGCGCAGCGGCGCGCGGTCAAAGCCACCCGTGGTCGGGTCGATGTCTAGCGCAGCAGTTGGCACGGCAGTGCGTACACCCACACGTCCGCGTCCGACGCCACCGGCGTAACCCAGGGCCACATTGCCTTCGTTAGCGCCACTGCCTCCGCCGCCGATCCACACCTCACCAGCAGCACCACCTCCCGTCGGGTTACCACCCACCAACGACACGCGGCCGCCCGCGCCCACCGCCGCTTGTGCGTTACCACCGGCGATGGTCACTTGCCCACCGTTGCCGCTCGTGGTGCCACCCGCGCCGCCGCTGAGGGCAACGTTGCCGCCGAAGCCCGCCACCGGGGCGCTGCCCGCTGCTAGATTCAGGTCGCCGCCGCTTCCGCTCGTGCCACCACCTTGGCCCGCTGCAATGCTCAGGTTGTCGCCAGCTGCCGTCGCCGCACCTTGGTTAATCCGGATCGAGCGCGGGTTGCCCGAGCCAAACTGCACATTACCGTTAGCGAGCAGGGCCGTGCCAGTCGCATTCAGGTTGGTCGCCACCAGGGCAGGCGCAATGGCGCTGTTGGTGCGAGCGGTCAGGCCAGTCTGTCCCGCCGCCTCGGCCAGAATCGCCGTACTACCCGTTCCCGTGCTATTGTTGATGGCATGAATGGCATAGAGGTCACCGAGGTTCGACGTCGCCGCACGAATAGCCGAGTTGCCGTTGGTGGTGGACGTGCTCACCACGCTCAAGCGCGAGGTGCCGATCACACCCCCGCCCGCACCGTCGTCATAGGGCAGGCTCAGTCCGCCCGCCGCGCCCCAACTCAGCACACCGGCGGTGTTGGTCAGCACCCCGTTGGCCTGCACCGCAGGCAGGGTGTACGTCTGCGTGCCAGCACCGTTGGGCTGGATGTATCGAGTGATACCCGTGCCGTCTTGGCTGACAAACTCAAGCACCGGGGCTGGTGTAGCATTGTTGTTGCGCAGCGTAGCTGTCGCCCGCACGTCGCTGTTGAACGTCTGCAGGCCATAGTTATCTGCTGTATTCAGGATGGCCGCTGAGCTCGAGCCCAGGGTCGCGTCCACGTTGATACCAATGCCCGTCGAAAACACCTCGACGGCGTTAGCAGCGGTGCCGTTGCTGCTGACCACGAGGGCTCGACCCGTACTGTTCGCGTTGATTTCGACAGCATCGCCCGCCCCCAGCGAATTGGCCGATAGCGCGCGACCCGGACCGAAGGTCTCAGCCAGCACGCCTGAGGCGGCAGTGTTGGTTTCGCCATAGACGCCAGCAGCTGTAACTGACGAGCTACTGGTAGTGCCGCGCACGCCATATACCGCGCCGCTGGCGCCCGTGGCCGCACCCCGGATAGCCGAGCTCGATCCTGTGATATCACTGTTGAGCACCTCAAAGCGAGCACCGGTCGTGGCCGCACCCGCGTCGTTGAAGGGCAGAGCTAGGCCCGCCGCGCCCCAGGTGAGGTTGCCTGCCGCGTCGCTGGTCAGCACGCCGCTCACCCCCGGCGTGGTCGCCGGCCAGGTGTAGGTCGAGTTGATGCTCAGGTTCGGCACCGCCCACTGGATGTAGTTGCTGCGATCGCTGTCTTCGATGCGCAGGGCCGGGGCAGCCACGCCACCCGTATTCGACAGGGCCAGGGTGGGCGCAGTAGCGCTTATCGTGGTGGCCTCGAGAGCCGCCGAGAGGTTAGTCGAATTTAGATTCTCGAAGTAGCCTGCGCGGCCCGTGCCGGTGGCGCCCGTGCGGCCCACCACGGCGTCGCCGAGGTTGACGTCGGTTTCACCCAAGACGCCCGTGGCGCCGGTGGTCGAGCGGCCATAGACGCCTGCTGAGAGCTGGCTGTTGCTACCCGAGATGCCCACTACACCATATATATCGCCTGAGGCCCCGGCGGCTTGGCCCCGGATGGCCGTAGACCCAGCCGTGTTGCTGTTGTTCCGTAGAAAAAACAGATTGCCCGGGTCTGAGGCAGTGGCGCTGTAGGGCAGCGTCAGCCCCGCCGCGCCCCAAGTGAGGGTGCCACCCGTGTTGGTCAGCACGCCGTCAGCTTGAACTAGCGGCAAGGTATATATCTGGTTGGCTGTGATTTCAGGCTGTATAAAACGCGTGTCGAAAAGGCCAGTTGATGGATTGGCAAATGCTATCACCGGACCACCACCAGAGTTCTGCACCAAGATTGTGGCACGCGTAGATGGGTTCGATGTTTGTGCTATTAGAGCCACTCCTAATGAACCAGGCAAAGCCCCCGCAGCTACCCCTGGACCAGAGCCCGAAACGCTTTGACCAAATACGCCAGCACTGTTTGCGAACGTGCCGTATGAGTAACCACGTACCCCAGTGCCTCCAGCTGGACCGCCATCGCCTCGAACACCTGCGGCATCTATCGAGGTAGAATTGGTTACAGAACCCTGCACTCCGTAAACTACTGATGCACCACCAGACGTAGCCACACCCTGTACCGCAGCACTGTTGGCCGTGGCATCTGTATTGATCACCCTAAAGCGATTACCAACCGTGGCACCACCTGCGCCTGCGTTGTCGTCGAAAGGCAGCGTCAGGCCACCGGCAGCCGCCCACTCCAGGGTGGCATCACTGCCTGCGAAACCTTGGATGCGCAGCGACTGGCCAACAGCGCCCACCGAACTCGGCAGGATAAGGCCATAAGTGCTGCCCCCCGTATTATTCACGCGCAGGTTGATGGCGCTACTGCCCGAGGGCTGCACCAGCTGCAGCGCCGGGCCGGTCGCATTCGTATTCCACGCCTGAAGGCCTGGACCCGTCGCGCTCGTGCTCAGCGCACGCACGGCCGCTGCCCCGTTCGAGGCCTCGCCCAGCACGCCTGCCGAAGCCACGTTCGATGAACTGCTCGTCCCGATCACACCGTAGGCTTGGCCCGTCGTGGCCTGCGACTCGCCACGCACACCGGCCGATGAACCGCCGTTCGATAGGCTTAGGCCCACCACACCATCTCGCGAGTTCGATGTTCCAGAGGCGACGGCGCGCACAGCCGTGCCAGCACCGGTCCCCCCCAAGGTGAATTCGGCTACCTGAGCACCTGAGCCAAAGGCCTCCAGTGCAGAAAATCCTTGGGCTGCCTGGCCTACAAAAATGTTGTTGGTTATGGTCGCGTCGTCTGACAGCAACGTAGTCGCACGAATGCTGCCCGAGCCCGAGCGGCGCACCACGCTCAGGGGCACGGCATTCTGCTGGGCATTGATCCGAAGGGTATCAATTGTGCCCACGGTACCCGCGTTGTTGATCGCCGTCACGATGTTCGTGCCCGCCGTGGCGGTGTTGGCGATGGTGTTCGCGCCCGTGGTGCCCGTCACGTCGCCCGTCAGCGTGATCGCGCCTAGGTTCAGTCGCGTGGCATCAATCGTCCCGGCGGTGCCTGCGTCGTTGATCGCCGTGATCAGGCTTGTGCCTGCGCCGCCTTGCACCTGGTTCACCGCAAAGCCCGTCAAATAGCTGCCCGTGATGTCGCCTGCGGCCGGATTCCCCCCCAGGGTCACCCCGTTGGCTGCAAAGACCGGGTCAGCTTCAGCCGGCGCCGTGATCGGCACCGATGTCACCGCCGTCACGCGGCCCTTAGCGTCGAGCGTGATCTGCGGCACATTCGTCGCATCGCCAAAGGTCCCCGCGCCGGGGCCCACATTCGGCAGGCTCAGCGTCGGGTTGCCCAGCACGCCCGTGCCATTGGCTACATCGATATCCCCCACCGCGCCATCTATGCTACGCGCCTGATAGGTGGTCGCGCCCGTCTGCACCACCACGCCGGTGGCGCCCGTCAGATCCGATGCCCCGCCTGAGACGTCGGCGGCCGGCTCCCAGCGGTTGTTAGCATTCACCCACTTGAGCACCTGGCCATCCACTGCGCCCGCTTGGGCGATGCGGTCCGGGTTAACCCGACCCGTAGTGCCGAGGTTGTTGATTGCCGTGACGATGTTCGTGCCGGCAGCGCCGGTATTGGCGATAGAGGGGCCAGGATACGTGCCAGCCAGGTCTCCAGCAGCCACACCAGTCGGCGTGCGCGCATCGGTGAAGCGGGCGTCGTCGCCTGCCGCCACCGTGCCCGCCACCGTGCCCACATTCAGGCGCGCCGTCGGAATCGTTCCCGCCGTTGATGCCGAAATAGCCGTCACCAAGCTGTTGCCCGTCGCCGCCGTGTTCTGCACGGCTACCACTTGCGTCGTGCCCTGGTTACCTGTCACATCGCCATTCAGCGCGCCGCTGAAGTTCGTGGCCGTCGTCGCCGTGGTGGCCGTAGCGGCGTTGCCCGTGAGGTCACCCGGAATCAAGCCTGCGCCGTTGCGCTCGACAATCGTGTTGGGAGTGGCGGCCGTTGTCGCCGTCGTGCGCGCATTTGATATGGTACCTGCCCCTGTGTTGATGGCCGTCACCAGGCTGTTGCCCGTCGCCGCCGTGTTCTGCACGGCTACCACTTGCGTCGTGCCCTGGTTGCCCGTCACATCGCCATTCAGCGCGCCGCTGAAGTTTGTCGCCGTGGTCGCCGTGGTGGCATTGCCCGTGAGGTTGCCCGTCACGTTACCCACCAGATCAGCCGTAATCACGCCCGCCGCGAAATTGCCCGTCGCATCACGCTGAACCAAGCTACCAGGCACGTTTGCCGAGCTACCCGTGGCAGCTGGGGCAGGCGCCGACACCCACGTCGTGCCGTTCCACTGCAGCACGTCGTTCGTCGTCGTGCCATTCGCCAGGCGGTTTAGGTTCACTCGACCCGTCGTGCCC